>Ga0206849_1001_pt1 | contig 137071 bp, 126 predicted proteins | sample Alteio_BWOrgCont_15_FD_152892 | JGI IMG/M metagenome (GOLD analysis project Ga0206849, IMG submission 152892) | Enriched cells from forest soil in Barre Woods Harvard Forest LTER site, Petersham, Massachusetts, United States -... | ecosystem: Environmental > Terrestrial > Soil > Temperate forest...
GAAAAGCTGAACAGAAGACATACTTGACCATTTCTCTTTTTTTAAGATCAGCATCCCACCTTATTTCTTAATTGTCTATAGGCACTTAACATCAAAAAATTTTTTGACAAACAATCAGCAGAAAATTTTAATTTACAAAGAAGAATATCTAAAATTACGTGTTAAAAAATATGAGTCCATTTCTATCAAGCCTTGCACTTAATGTCATTTATTGTATACTAAAAATAGGCTCAATAAGTGTCATTCTTTGTTGGTCGACCTGCTTGGCCCCCAAGGTGACTCATTATAATTCTATTTTTTACCAAAGGAGTACTGATGTTTGAATTTGAACAAATGATACCTTTAGCAGATAAGGTATTGCTCAAAAGAAGCGAACTCGAAGATAAAACACCAGGCGGCATCATCATCCCAGATTCAGCAAAGGAAAAGGCTCAGCAGGGTATCGTACTTGCTGTGGGCCCTGGCAAAGTAACCACAGAAGGCAAGCAAATCCCTATGGCAGTAAAAGCCGGCGATATTGTCTTTTTTGGAAAATATGCTGGTACCGATGCAGGAAACGATTTTATCGTTATTCGGGAAGATGAAATTCTGGGTGTTGTAAAAAAATCTTAACATAAGGAGATCTTGATCATGGCAGGAAAACGTATTATTTTTGGCGTCGATGCACGCACTAAAATTCGCATGGGCGTTGATATCTTAGCCGATGCAGTAAAAGTTACTTTAGGGCCCAAGGGGCGCAATGTTGCCTACGAAAAATCATTTGGTTCTCCAGCTATCACTAAAGATGGTGTCACTGTTGCCAAGGAAATTGAATTACAAGACAAGCTAGAAAACATGGGCGCTCAAATGGTACGTGAAGTTGCCAGCAAGACTGCCGATGTCGCTGGCGATGGTACTACTACCGCAACTGTTTTAGCACAAGCTATCTTCCGTGAAGGAAATAAATATGTTACTGCGGGCGCAAATCCCATGGAACTTAAGCGTGGCATCGATAAGGCAGTCAGCACCGTTGTAAACTTTATCAAAGAAAATTCAAAAAAAGTAAATTCTAAGCTTGAGATTGAGCAAGTTGCCACCATCTCTGCTAATTCTGATGTTTTCATTGGTAAACAAATTGCTGAAGCTATGGAACGAGTGGGACGCGATGGCGTTATCACCGTTGAAGAAGCAAAAAGCATGGAAGATGCTTTAGATATCGTAGAGGGTATGCAATTTGATCGGGGCTATCTTTCTCCCTATTTCGTTAGCGATGCTGAAAAAATGGAAACAGCTCTTGCTGATCCTATGATTTTGATCTATGAAAAAAAAATCAGCAGCATGAAAAGCCTTCTTCCCATCTTAGAACAACTTGCACGCTCAGGACGACCACTCTTTATCATTGCTGAAGATGTAGAAGGTGAAGCACTAGCGACGCTGGTTGTTAATAAACTTCGGGGCACGCTTAACGTAGCAGCAGTCAAAGCTCCAGGATTTGGTGATCGTAAAAAAGCAATGTTGGAAGATATTGCAATTTTGACCGGTAGCAAACTTATCACTGAAGATCTTGGCATTAAGCTTGAAAATATTACCCTTGCTGATTTAGGAACTGCTAAAAAGGTTCTTATTACTAAAGACACAACAATTATCGTTGAGGGCAAAGGAACTGAGGGAGCAATTAAAGGCCGCATCGCCCTGATTCGCAGCCAAATTGACAATACAAGCTCCGATTATGACAAGGAAAAACTGCAGGAACGCTTAGCAAAACTTGCTGGAGGCGTAGCAGTTATTAAAGTTGGCGCGGCAACTGAAACTGAAATGAAAGAGAAGAAAGATCGCATTGAAGATGCTCTTAATGCAACACGCGCAGCTGTTGAAGAAGGCATTGTTGCAGGAGGCGGCGTAGCGTTTATCCGAGCTCAAGAGCTGGTAAATCAACTTAAGCTTGAAGGCGATGAACAACTTGGTGCACAGATTATCGCTCGTGCATTGGAAGAGCCTTTGCGCATTATTGCTTCTAACGCAGGCTATGAAGCGTCTGTAGTTGTAAATCATGTTAAAACACAGCCCAAGAGTATTGGTTTCGATGCCAAAAATGGTGTCTACGTTGACATGGTACAAACAGGCATTATTGATCCAGCTAAAGTAGCGCGTACAGCCCTACAAAATGCTGCCTCCATTTCTGGCCTTCTGTTAACTACTGAAGCCATGATCTGCGATATTCCTGATGAGAAGAAAGAATCTGCGCAACCAGGTGCAGGCATGCCTCCTATGGGCGGAATGTACTAGTTAAGTACACAGTTAAACGTCTAATTGGAAGAGGGAAGGTAATTAACTTACTTTCCCTCTTCCAATTAGACAATGTCTATTTTTATTAGGCAACTTCTTGGGCAGAAAAAACTTCCGTTCTGCTCAGCCCAAAGGACTCTATTTTTTGCTTAATTGGTAGCTTGTCTTGCGACAGCCGTATAGTTTGGGGCTGACCCACCAAAGCCGGTCGGGTGTTCTTGAGTTAGATCTTCTCGAGAAACAATACCCTGAGTAATGTTTCCTTCCGTTATAGGTCTAGTAAAATAGACAGCAAATCCATGAGTAGAAGAATAGCCGTGCCTTCTCAAAGCTGCCCTAATTTCCGTTATTGCTTTACTCAAATCAATTTTATTAGAATCCACAACACCATTATTGTTAATCACAAAACTTCTAGTTAAGGAAACAGTTATAATTTGTACATCTGGATCAAGTCCCTCTTCGTGGCTTTTTTGCAGTTGCGTTTCACCAGCGTCGCTAACAAGAATCTGTACACCAACTTCTATAACCACCGGCTTGGAGTCCGGCACCCCAGGATGATCCATTGTTTGAGTACACACATTCATCAACAATGAGGCCATTACAGCCGCTTTTTTAATAACAGATTTCATTATCTTATCGTTCTCTTTCGTTATATAAAAATAGATTTAACCTCTATGATTCTCATTCATTAATCTCCGCTTTCTTCTTGCGGTATATCAGGATCTAGTGGATGCCACAGTGCCACCACAACCTTGTGTCCCTGGCTGCTATAATCCACTGCAACCTGAGGCATGACCCGTAGAACAGTTAAAACACCATCTCTCTCTTGATTATATTTTACAAAATCTTTATTGCGAAATGAAACTTTAAAATAACCCTCCTTGGTATAGCCGCCTTTACTTACTGTTGAATAATAGGCATCATTATTAAGAAAAGCTTCGATTTCATCTTTTGCTTGTGGTAATTTTAGCGCCACCGCCAGATGCCCATTTGGCCGGTCAGGCGGAATTTTATCCAACAAAACATCCGAAGAAACAGGAACCAAAACATCCGTCATAAAAAACCTATCTCCTCCTTGAGGATGAACAAAAGCATTCATTTCTGTAGCATCCGAATAACGTTCAGGATAAAATAACATAGTAGAAACTTTAACTCGCTCGTCGTGGACACCACTACTTGAGCCCTCCATAGCCAAAGCCGTGCGGGAGGCAAACAAGCAAAAGCCAAGCGCCACCACCCTTCTAATACTCCCCCTGAAAAAAAAGGGGATTAAATCTTGTACTATCGACTTACACATTTTATCTCCAAATTAAGGCCAATTATGAACTGTTATAAGAAACACTTATTATAAATAATAATAACTAATTTTAATTAAAATAGTCAATATTTTTTATAAAAGAACACCAGAAAGGGAATAAATAGAGGGACCTGAGAACGATTATTTTTTAAGCACAATCTCCATAAAAACTCCCGCTTCAGTTTGCCGAAGGGTAGACGCGATATCGTTTTTTGGAATAAAGAGTATCGTTGTAGCATGCAAGGTTCCTCTGATAACCTCAGTCATTTTTTCTATGACAACCCTATCGACATCTTCAACATTACCAAGAGCAAGCTCAAGCAGAGGCGTTTTTAGCGACAGTTGCTGCTCAGTCTTTAAGCGTCGTCCTTGCTGCACAATCTCTAAGATAACTGCCATAGATTCTTGAGCTACTGGATAAAATATTTTTTCTTTGCTCCATCGAGTTTGATGAATCGAGAGAGGCATGCCAGCTTTATAAAAAATTTCTTGATACAACGCTTCAGTAATATGCACAAGATAGGGTGCAAAAAATTGTAAAATTCCTAACCCCACTCTACCCAATGTTATGCGTGTTGCGACAACATGAGCTGGAACATATTTTTCAGGATTAAAAAGCTGATCTTTAACCAGCTCTAAATAATTGTCACAAAAAATCGACCAAAAAAAGTGCTCAGCATGTTGCAAAGCAATCCCCACCTCATAGGAGTTCATAGATTGATAATAGACACTAAGGGTGCGATTATAGGCATCCAAAACCCATTCATTGAGTAGCCCTGGTTCTGAAGGAAGCTCTTGCTCATCTACCTGGGCATGCTCTTGAATAAAACGAAAAGCGTTCCATAGTTTTGTACTGAGCTTACTTCCAATTTTAAGTTGATTTTCTGAAAAAGCCACATCATGACCCAAACGAGCAGAGGCGGTCCAATAACGAATAGCATCAGCACTATACAATTCTAATAATTTTTCAGGAGCCATCTTACTATTATCTTTTGACTTAGAAAGCTTATCTTTCGTATCGCTTAAGACATGGCCTGAGATTACAATCTCTTTCCAGGGAAGACGATCACCATAATGCATCCACGCCTTAACCAACGTATCAAAAGCCCACGTTCTAATGATATCATGTGCTTGCGGACGAATACTCATCGGCAGAAACTGTTCTACTGCTTCACTATCAAAAGGAGAAGAATGAGGATCAAACAAAGAAAAACAGATTTGGGGGGTCAATGAGGAAGTATTCCAGGTATCCATCACATCTGAATCTGCAACAAGATTTGTGCTTCTGCACTCCGGACAAGCAGCAAACAAACTCGTTTCCCGCGGATCAACCGGCAATTGCTCAACTGAGGGCATAATGAGATGCCCTCCATCAACACAATGCCACACTGGAAAAGGAATTCCATAAAACCTTTGACGCGAAATGCACCAATCCCATCCCAAACTTTCTACCCAGTTAGTAAAACGGGACTTCATAAACGACGGATGCCATTCTACCTTTTCCGCAAAATCAAGCAATTCCTTTTTATAGGGTAAAATTTTGATAAACCATTGAGAAAGTGCTACATATTCAATTGGCTTTTTACAGCGCTCATGCACATTTACTCTATTAGTGATCGGCTTACGACTTACCAATAACTTACTTTCACCCAACAAAAGTATCATCTTCTGCCGAGCTTCCATAACGGTCAATCCTTCAAAAACCCCTGCGCGTTGATTCATGCGACCATTTAAGCCTAAAATTTGATGATCTTGATAAGGAATATTCAATTTTTTTACCCATTCAACATCCTGCTTATCACCAAAAACACAACACATTACCAAACCTGTTCCTTTTTGAGGGTCCACGGTCTCCTCTGGAATAAGTTCAACCCACAGATCAAATAAAGGAACTTTAGCTTTTTGGCCAGCATAGCGTACGTAACGTTCATCAGTCGGATGATAAAAAAGAGCTACACAAGCAGGTAAAAATTCAGGACGCGTTGTCGCAACCGTTAAAAACGTACCATCAGAAAGAGTAAAGATGATATCATTGAAATTTGTTTCTTGCTCTGCATCGTCTAACTCAGCTTGCGCCACAGAAGTACGACACGCAGCACAATAGAGAGCAGGCTCATAGCGGCGATACGCGTAACCTTTCTCATACAAACGAATAAACGATTCTTGAGAAATTTTCTGCGCTATTGGAGAAATAGTAGAATAGTTTAGATCCCAATCAACCGAAAAACCTAACCGCTGCCACAAGCGTTTAAATTGTTGTTCTGCCTCATGAGTTTGCTCAAGGCACACTTTAATAAATTCTGAGCGAGATAATTCATGGGCCCGAATATCTAATTTTTTTTCAACAAAACGCTCGGTAGCCAAACCATTGTCATCAAATCCAAAAGGATAAAAAACAGAAAAGCCATCCATCCGCTTAAAGCGTGCAGCAATATCAGTATGTGTATAAGAAAAAACATGGCCAATATGGAGAGAACCAGAAACCGTAGGAGGAGGGGTGTCTATGCTAAAAAGAGGGCCAGGATTATTTTGAGCTTTATAGATATTTCGCTCTTTCCATTGCTCCTGCAGATGAGGTTCGGCCTGTTGGGGATTATACTGTTTTTCCATGAAACGCCTTGGCTTAAGATGATGTTAGCTACTTTGTTAGTCTACTGCAGGGCACCAAAAGTATCAATTTTTGTTACGCTATCAGCAATCTAAAAAAATCTCTCTCCTTAAGAAGCGCTTAGGCACCAGAATAGCAAGGATTTTTTAATCATCTTCCGCTATCCCCCCTTCATCTGAACTAGAATCTGACAGCTCTTCATCTTTGTCTACGCTATCTTCGCTCTCTTCATCGTTGGAATTAGGATCAATTCCAAATATTTTTTCAAACCTCTCTACTCTCAAATCTGTCTCAAAGAAATCTAGGATCAGTTTGGTATAGTTCTTTGAAACACAGTTGTACTTAATACAATTATTAAAAAACTCATTTAGCTTTTCTGACTTTTTTTTCATGAAATCTTCTCTCAATTTATATCTCGCGGCAATCAAAGATTTAAAAAATTTCTCACCATTAATCTCCAAAGTTGCCAAAGTTAATTCATTATTGAAGTCCTCTCGGCCATAAGGCTGCTGTGCTGTCACATTCCTCTTTTTTTTCGCAATAGAATCCCATTCTGCTTCAGCTTTGCTTAATTTAAAAAAAAGATTTAAAAGCTCCCCGAATTTTGCTGCATTTTTATTTCCACTAACAAATAAACTCTTTTGCATTGCAGGCTTATACAGCAATCGACTTATTCTCATTACTGAAATAATTTCTTCCAGAGCTGTTAGAGGTTTACAATGGCGTGCTATACGGCTAGCAAAATATAATTCATCCATCACATAATTCCCAGCGTTCTCTTGCGAATAATTAGCTCGTTGTGAGCCAATAAAAACTAGGAATTTCTGCCACGACTCAAAAGAAATGTTGGCTTGGTTATTCACAGTTGTGACTAGACGAAACTTTTTTTTAACCTGCACTTCAAGAGATTTAATAATGCTGTTCTGCTTATCCTGAAAAGGATTAATTTGATCGGCTTTTAACTCAACTGTTATTCCGTTTTTCAGCAAAAACGCCTCAAGAGAGCTATCAATATACCCCGGCGCTTTCACTATAGAGGGTGCATCTTTTGGCACTGCCCAACATACAACATCAGGCACACCAGCTTCCTTATTATTTTGTTCACTAACCCCGCTTTCTATACTGGAGGCCTCTACGGATGTACTCTCTAATCTAACATCTTTAATTGAACTAGGAGGCATTATTCCTCGATAAAATACTCGTTGTGCATTAGGAAACTTTGCTTGCAATTGAAGAATATAACTTTCAATAATTTTACGATCAGCGGCATTTTTTCCCTGCCTAAAATCTACAGCAATATCAAAGGCCCCTGCGCACAACTCCAAGGGTTTTTTTAGCATACGCTGCGCATCTTCTTTGGAATTAATAAAAACAACAGCATACCTCTCCCACATAGATTGTTCAAAATAATCCATAGGAAAATAAATTTTTCCTAAATTAGGCAGATTATCAAGCCTTTCCCCATCTTTATTTTCAATAGCAAGGAGATAATCATTGCCAACTTGTAGAGAAATTGGTTTTTTTTCACCCATTTCTACCACAGGTTTTTGGTCCTGAATTTTTGAATAAAGAGTACGCATCAACCCCACGGTAATTCCTAAAGTAGCTAGTGCTGCTAACGGCTTCCAATGAGATAAAAGATTAGAACTTAACTCTTTAAAATCAACACTCTTTACTGACGGCTTTATACCCAATTTACCTGTTTCAAAAACAGCAGGTGCATAATAAGCTGCCCACAGGCCACCGGCCGGAAGCAAAGAATTCCCTGCAATCTCGTGGGGAGATCTAAGCGAATAAGCAGTCGCAGAGCTAAGCCGCTGCCATATTCCAATCGGTTCTTTGCGGACTGACGGTACCATTGCCATGGCATAGCTGGCTCCACCTAGAGAAAAATAGGCCAGAATGCACAGAATTTTATATGATTGCTGATTCATGTTAAATATCTAAAAATAGAACAATCTTGAGAATTAATTATCTTGCAACGCTCGCATCATTTTTTACTTAAGCTTACGCCATTCTTTCTCGTTATTCAATAAACTATCAACCTCTTTAACAGTAATTCCTTTGTTGCTACTTAATTCTTTAATTTGGGCAATTGCATTCTCAAAACCACACATTTCAACATAGCGTGGAAGTTTTCTGAGCCATTTTTTATGTGATGCTTCAGCGCTGGAAACAGCGTTCAATATCAAAACAAGCTGGTTAATATTTTCATCAAGATTCTGTCCTCTAGAAACACCAGAAAATTTTTTCCTAAGTTGTTTTTTAAATTCCGCCACAACAGGAGAATCCTCCAGGTTTTTCTTTTTTGGGACTTTCTTACTCGGCACTGCAGCCATTGATTGCTTTACATATTCCACTTCTTGTTGTTGTATTTGATCTGCAGTCAAAAACCACTCCCGGTGACTCGGAGAATACTTTCCAATTATGGCTGCAAACTTATTTCCAACGGCCGTAGCATCAATATTTTTACCTAGCAAGAATGTTAGATAAAAATCATGCAATTGATTAACTAATGATTTAAACTCATTGCTATTCTCATAACCTTTTATTCCATCTAAATTAATGTGCTGAATTGTGCAAATTAATGCATCCCACGATCCTATTCCTTTATCAACTAACTTACAAATGTTAATAACCTGACCTAAAATAACATTAAGTTTTGTTTTCTTTTCTTCTACTGAACGCTCATTCTCCAAAAAAACAAAAAGACGATTAAAAGTATGATAAACCTCTGTACCAACAGTTTTATAGCCATTTTTTATGGATAAGCACGAATCAATAACCCTAGTCACCCTCCAGTATCCTCTTATATCAGCTTCATCAGTTATGTTTATTTCCTCTAAAAACTTTTTAACAACAAAATAGGCGGGAGAAGCGGTATCCATTACTCCTGCATCGCCAGCCTCAAAAAACGGCAATAGCTCCTTACATTGATAAATTTTAAATCTTTCAACAATCTGTATCGCCGTACTCAGGGACCACGAATATTGATCGGGTATTTCTACCTTGTTGTCTTTATTTTCCTTAAATACATTAAGCTCTAGCGGCTTTCTTTCCTGCAACAAGACATCAAAAACAGCCTTTATGGTTTCTTTACTAGCTTGAACTTTATCTTCCGCTTTCGTGTCTGATATATCATTTTTTACCAATAAATCCCGCAGGATCTCCGCTTCATTTTTTAACGACTCAATCTTATCAGCCGATAAAAATTCAGATAGCTTTAACCACACATGATCAAGATTTTGAGGATTTTGTTCATGATAGTGTTTATCTTTTTCAGAAAACTCACTCTTGTCTGAGTCTAACAACTGGATTTGTGCTTCATTAGGGCGAAACCATTCCTTATATTTGCTATAACAATCATACACAACTTTCTTATATGCTTTTTCTAATACACTATCAGTAGAACTATCCCCGTTCTTTAGTTGTTGAAAATAGACATGTAGCACATTAATCAAGTTTTTGAAATCCTTGTTTTTCTTCACATCTTTCGTCTTTATTTCAGCGAAATCAAAATGGCTAAGCATCCAACTTAATTCCATCCAAGAACCAAGTCCTAGATCAACTAAATTGCAAATTTTAACAACTCGATTCAGCAAGAGACTAAGCGTTAATTGTTTTTTTTCTTTCGAATCATTGTTATTCAAAAAAGAAAAAATGTAATCCAAAACTTCATAAATCTCTATTCCCTTAGTTGGATGCTCTTCAGACGTTTTCAGACAAGTATCAATTTTTTTTATCAATAACCAATACTTGTCCACATCCTCTTGACTGCTTATAGTTACTTCATTTAAAAACTTCTTAAAAACAGAATAGATTGCACTCTCTTCTGATAAACTCCTAGTGGTTTGATCATTGTGTTGAAAAAGTGGTAATAGTTCGGTGCGGGGATCAATTGCAAACCGTTTTACAATTTTTATAGCTTTTTCGAGTGGCCATGCATAACAATCCTCATAGGTACTATCTATCCGAGGGATAGCGCTCAAAAAATCCTCAATAATCGCTTCGCTGCTCCGCCTCTTCTCCTCGACGTCTTGCAATGATGTATCTTTTTTTATCAGCTCATCTTGAAATTCTTGAGCTGTTTTTCTCAGCTTTTCAACATCCTCACTTGAAAACTCAAAGGACTCAATTTTGTTTTCCTTAGTCTCGATTCTTACACGATCACACTCATCGCTCCTTATGGCATCAATATTCAATCTCCCTGCTTCTTCTTGCCGACCTTCTCCCGCAGATAGCATAGATGACACAGGCACATAATTGCGATATTTTTGAAGCATTTTTACAATACCTACCGTCAAAAATCCTAACCCTGTTCCAGCAAGTATCCATTTTTTTGCACCATAGAAATCCTGCAACAAACACCGCCAATCAATGCTTGAAATAGAAGGCGAAGGCCAAACAATCCTATTTACTTCGAAAAGACTCTGCGGCCTTTTAGCCAGGCCCTTAGCAAGCAATGATGCACCATAGCCCACTCCAGCACCTAAACCCCCTGCCAAAACAGTAGTAGCCACATTGACAGGAGAATTAACCATACTCCATCCTGCTTGTTGAATCATCTCTCGTGGCGACAACGTCATCGATTTAAGAGCAAACATTGCCCCTAAAAGACCACTCACAACAGTTATTTTTAAAAAAATTTTCTTCATAAATATCTCTATAATTTTGCAAAAAAATAATAAAAACCTCCAATAACAACCAAAAAGCCAAAAATATTTTAGCTCATCTTATTAATAATTTTATATAAAATTTTACATTTGTCAATTGTAAATTGTGGGCTGAGAGGTTATTTAGAGGGTATATGAGCTCTAACTACGCATTTGAAGGAGAAAATAGAATCAAAAATCTGCTAATCTTTCATCCTGTCCTTGGAGAGATGTACGTTCAACTCCTTGAAGGTTTTGCAACACTTCAGCACTTCTATAATTTCATCAAGTAATGAGATTTCAGCATCTTGGGCTTTTAAGCGGCTAAAAAAGCCCGTACAAGTCTCTTCAAACTGCTTTCTTTCTATGAATACCATTTCAAAATTATATTTATTTCACAACAAGAAATAAGAAAATCGGCTGCTAGCTCCATCTCGTCTTCTAAATCGGCTGACAAGGGATCGTAACAATATAAATCATTTAGAACACCAAATACTTCTCCAATTTTCTTCTCATTCGCTTTTCTTGTTGTCTTATCGTGCTTACTCTCATCGCTTTTTCTATCATCACTCTTAACCGCAAAAGGATTCACTTTAACCGCTAGCAAGTCAATAAATTGCTCCACATTCCCCCAAACTACCTGAGCAACCTGCAAAACCTTCCAGAGCTTATCAGGGGAATCAAGATTACAATTATCTCCGTAGTTTTGACTATAATCCTTTAAGAGAGGCTGATAGTTACCTCTGAGAAAGTCAAGGTACGACACCAACGCCTTTATATGAGCTAATTTATTCGCTTCGTTTTCTTGCAGCGTGGAAAAAATCCTTTGAGCAAACAGAGCAACTTCATCAAAAGAAATAGCGGCTGACGTGCGTGGGCGAGCATCGTTGAGGTAACGCAGGAGTCTGTTTATTTTAACAATTTCTTGAGACGTTCCCCCTAGCAGGCCAGCTCGCTTAAAACAAGCTTTCCACAATGTTGGCCAGAACTGAGCAGCTTCTGCTGGATCATAGGTCTTAGTAATCCACAGAGGAAGATACTCCTCAATTTTACCCTCTGGCATTGTGCCTGTATAAAAAAATCGTACATTTAGCGGCAATCTAGTTCTAATATTACGTTCAAAATTCAAAAAATAGCTCGATCCAGCATTCTTCAAATCACTGTCAGCATTACCATTATTAATGAGTATCTCAACTGCTCCAGCCCCGTCACTTACCTCAGAGTGGCCACTCCAATGCTCAAGGGGCTCATTTTTAAAAAATTCCAGGTCGGATTTAGATTCAAGTTTTATATAATCCTCTTTTCTATAATCCTCTATTAAGCCTAAGGTCAGCTGCAAAAGAAAACTTTGAGATCGACTGCTATCCATAGAAAACAGCGTTAGTGGCTTTCTCTGACTATTTTTTAAATCTAAATTTAACTCTTCTTTTACAATTTGGCTAAAAGGCAGATAGTAAGCACAGCGAAAATGAAATGGACTCTCTGTGCTCCATTTTGAACACACCGCTACCATTATTCCTGTCGCTACCCCCACCCCTGCAATCCACTTCCAGTGAGCTAAAACATCTTGACCTATCTCAGAAAACCGCTGCCAAGAATAGTCAGATATGCCTTTATTTTTATATTCTCCGGCCAAAATGCTACCCAAAGCCCCTACCGCTCCGCCCCCTACGCATGCTCCTATATCGCGTGCTATACAACCAACATCTTTCACCGCAGCCTCAATTGCCCATTTGGATCGATTGGACCAGGAGTTTTTATGAGGGCCAGGTTTAAAATGAAGTATCTCTGCAGGGCGAGCATCACGCACTCTAGAATCTTGTTTCATTGCATATATAATTTCAGTTCTGACCGCATAAGCCAGCATAATAAAAAAAACTAATTTCTTAGTCATCGCAGCAACATCCTCAAGTATTGTTAACCTTAAATACTAATCTAATTTTATTCTTTTTTTTCTTAAAAGAAAGGGCTTAAAAATTGTTTTACAAATTGTAACCATATTTCAGGTATAAAGGATTGAGTTGAAGACTCGTTTTACCCCTCAGAAATGATTCATAAGCACAGGCACCTAAAGCGCCTACCCCTGGTTCGTGGGGTAAAGAAGAAGGAATAAAAAGACGATCACCATATCGCTCTCTAAGAAATTCAGCAATAAGCGAAACCCCTTGTCCAATGCAACGGAAAGGGCTAGTTAAGGAAAAGTGCTCTGCAATAACTTCGGCGATCATTTCTTTTTTTCCACATCCCACAATTATAGTCCTATCAGGAGCTTGCAAGGCATAGTAAAAATCCTGATTATACGCGTTATATAGAGCAAGAGTAGAGGGCCAAGCAACATCATATTCCTGCCGAAGTAACGCTTCAAAACTATCAATAGCTACTAGTGGCGTTCCTGTTGCAAACCCTAAACCATTGGCCGTTACTATCCCTATTCGAAGGCTTGCAAATGGACCGGGTCCATGACACGCACCAATAAAAGCTATATTAGCTAAAGAGAGTGATGCTTTGTTGAGTAAATCTCTAATAACTGGAATCAAAAAACAACTCGCTTCCTTCTTATCCTGCGTAATCATAGCCACCAGGGCTGGACCATTAAAAAGCCCCACATCCAAAGTGACATATCCCACCCGAAGAACAAGAAAGAAACAGGTATGCATAATAAAAATAGTCTATTAATTTTTGTTACGGCATTTCTGCTGTTGATAAAAACTACCAAAAGCATCATACTCTATGGTTTTTTCTTTGCGCGGAATAATTCTACCACAATTAAGACACTTCCATCCATCAAAATTAAGAAAATGGTCAAAAAATGATTGAAGTTCCATATGGCCTGAGCACTTTGTACATTTCATGGGCCCACCCCCCTCCCTCTTTAACGGTCAATTTTCAAGGCTGGCTGTTGAATAGGTGGAGGCACTTTGTATACTTCATAAACCCTGGAATCGACATTGCTTCATCTCCGTTCCTTTTTTAAAAAGTTTAGACGATAAAATTTTTAAAAGTCAATATATTTCTTTAGCTAGGGCAAGAGAAGAGAGATATGATTCTAATATAAAAGCTGCAGCACGAGCATGAGTTTTGATCTTTTCTTCATGCGTTCTGGCGGGCTTAAGTGCTGTTGCTCGCTGCGAACTAAAACGCTCATCCCACAATAAAAATTGAACGGTAGGAAAAATTTTCTCTAATACTTCTTTGTGAGCAATAACTTTTTTTGTTTGTTCACTATGCGTCCCGCGCATAGTAATAGGACACCCCACCACAACTCTTACAACAGATTGTTCTGATAAAAAAGTAGAGAGAAAGGTGCCAAGTTCTTTGTTTTTTACGGTGATAAAAGGGGCAGCTATCATCTGAAGCGAGTCAGACAATGCAATACCTATCCACTGATCACCCATATCCAGGGCTGCTATTTTCATTGAAATTTACTCATATCGGTTAAATCTATATTCTCATTTCAAAATAGTCTATACTGGCACTATCTATAAAATTCTTTAATTTTTCAGGCCATGAAAGGGACCTTTTTATGAACCTCAACACACTTATTATGCAGATTAACGATTTTTTATGGGGATGGCCACTCATTATTTTTGTGGGAGGATCAGCACTTGTGGTCACAATTTATCTTAACGGGGTTCAATTTCGCAATTTTCTTGGCGCGTGGAAAATTTTATGTAAACCCGCGGGCAAAGAAGCGGAATCTTCCGCCGACATGAGCCCACTTCAGGCATTTTTAAATACGTTAAGCGCAAGCATAGGAAATGGAAGTATTGCTGGAATGGCCACAGCAATTTATTCGGGGGGACCTGGCGCCGCCATTTGGCTTTTTATCTTTGGCTTTTTTGGCATGGCGCTCCGTTTTGCAGAAGTATATTTAAGTACAGCCTTGGGGATTAAAAAATTACCAAGCGGTCCTGTAGGAGGACCAATGGTGTATTTATCGAGAGTTCCCGGAGGTTCGATTCTTCCCGGAGCTTATGCATTCATTCTTCTGGTGTTTAGCCTTGCAACTGGAAACGCTATGCAAGCAAATTCTATTGCTTTAGGCTGCGAATATATTTTCAATATTCAAAAATTTGGGGTCGCCCTCGTTTTATTTGCTTTCATGGCTTATGTAATGTTTGGAGGCGCTCGTCGTATTATTTCTGTTTCAACAGCTATTGTTCCTATTAAAGTTAGCCTTTTTCTTTTTACTGCTATTTGGGCTTTGATTTACCATAGCTCTGCTCTTGTGCCGGCTCTTAAACTTATGGTTAGCTCCGCCTTTGGATTGGGTGCGTTGGCTGGAGGAGCAATTGGCTATTCTGTGCAAGAAGCAATTCGTTTTGGTTTAGTGCGCGGTGTTAATGCTTCAGAAGCAGGTATCGGCACAGCTTCAGTACTCTTTGGAGGTTCTTCTGCACAACGCCCCGTTGCTAATGGCATCTTATCAATGCTGAGTTCCTTCATTACCAGCAATATTGTCTGTTTTTCTATTATGCTTATCATCGTTTCTAGCGGCGTATGGAATAATGGCCAAACAAGCATAAATTTAACTATTTCTGCCTATGAAACAGTTTTTGGAGCTTTGGGTGGATGGATTGTAACTTTTATGGCTATGATGTTCGGCTTGGGAACTATTGTTGCCTATGCTTACATTGCCCGCTCCTGTTGGACCTTTCTCACCAATGGTCGCTGGCTCGCTGTTTTTAATGGTTTATTTGCTTTTGTAACCTTTTTAGGATGCTTAGCGCGAGTCGATCTTATTTGGAATGCAACAGATCTTATTAATGCGGGTTTATTATTAATTAATCTTTATGGCATCCTCTACCTTTTGCCACTTATAAAAAATGGTCTATCCAGCTACTATAAACAATCGAAAGCATGAAGCCAAAAAACTTTTCCGCCACCTTTCCCATAGCTTGTCATACTGATAAGGTTGGTCCTCATTCTACATTTTTTGCCTTGAAGGGTCAGCGCTATGATGGAGCTCATTTTATACCACTCGCGTTAGAAAAAGGTGCTACAGCTGTTATTGCCAGTAATGATTGTCATGTACCTGAAAAAACTATAGAGCTATGTGCAGCCCAAGGAATTCCTCTTAAATTTTCTTCTGAAGCGCTCAAAGACTTAGCTTCTTTGAGCGCACAAGCATGTGAAAATCCTGCTGAGAAATTACGCATAATTGGCATAACCGGCACTAAAGGAAAAACTACCAGCTGCTTTATGTTGGAACATTGCCTTCAGCAAGCAGGCTATACCACTGCTCTTCTTTCAACAGTCTATAATAAAATCGGCAATGATATTTTTCCTACCAATCTTACCACTCAACATGCTGACTACCTACAGGTCTTTTTAAAGACATGCGTAGAATCAAAAATTGATTTTGTCATTATGGAAGTCTCCGCCCAAGCAGTTACTCTTTTTCGGGTACATGGCATTCAATTCGAAATAATTATTTTTACTAATTTTAGCAATGAACATGGAGAATTTTATAACTCTGAAGCTGAATATTTTTCTGCTAAGAGTCGCCTATTATTTCAATTAAAATCTGAAGGATCTCTTATTTCAAATGCTGACAATCTGCAACTAGATCATCCAACAAATATAACTTTTGGGATGTTCAAAAAAGGGTCCTATCAAGGCATCTGTACAACGTCCGATTTGCAAGGCAGCTCTTTCACTCTCATCACTAATCACCCAGAACACTATACTTTTTTCACCCCTCTAGTAGGTATTTTTAATATCTATAATTGCTTGAGCATTATCGCAGCGTGTAGACACTTTAATCTTTCGTTCTCCGTTATCAAAAAAGGAATCGCTACCTTTAAAAATGCTCCAGGCCGCCTAGAGCCTCATATGCTACCTAACGGTGCGCGATGCTATATTGATTATGCCCACACTGCCGATTCATTTGAAGCGGTACTCTCAACCCTCAAAACCTACACACCAAAACTCATCGCTGTCTTTGGGGCTGGCGGAGATCGAGATACCAAACGAAGACCACTGATGGGAGCAATAGCTGCCCGCTATGCCACGTTCATCATTGTAACTACCGACAACCCTCGCTCAGAGGATCCTAGCGCTATTGCGCAAGAGATCATTTCGGGAATTTCTTCCGAAAATCAGGAAAAAATAATGATTGAGCTTGATCGACAAAAAGCTATAGAGCTAGCCTATTCTCTCTCAGATTCTTCTACTATTATTGTATTATTGGGTAAGGGACCCGATGAATATCAGATTGTTCAGGGAGTAAAGACCCCTTTTAGCGAACGTGCCATCATAGAAAAATTTACCCAACAGATAGATTAATTTTTTTTCTTGCACTTCTCTAAAAAAAATTTTAAAAATAAAGAGGTGCTATGAGTAGGGCAACTATAATCTTTAAAAAAATTATATGAAGAGAGTTATGAAGCAGGGTTTTTTTTCTATTCCTTATCTGTTATTTTTTTTCATCATGTTGTTAAATGCTCCATCATTAGGAATGGAAAAAGCACTAGCTCTAGACACCTCAGAAGCTTCAGAAAAAAAAATAGACTTTGCTCAAAGTTTTTTAGCGAATTGCCTGGCAGCTCATTGGCTAGACCCTACGTCTGCAAAAATCGGGCCTCACAATATAAAACTTCCCGAGAATCTTACCTGGCAAGATTTAACTCGTACTCCTATTTTTTCAGGAAAAACTCGTCTCATAGATTTTTTAGTCCACTGGAAACTTTATAACGGAGTTAAATTTCTTTTGCAACAAGAAAAGTCAAATGAAATTACTACACAAAAAAATAATGAAGGAAAAACACTTCTTGAGCTTGCACATAACGATCGGTACATGCAAAAAATTTTAAAAACTCAGGGCAAACCCTGCTGCTGGCCAATTGAAAAAATTATTTCTCTAGTGGATAATATTATTCACTCCGAACAAAACAATCTACAAATATATTTTCCACATATACCGTACCAGGATATAGCCGAGATGCGGGCCTTACTGGCCACAATGTTGACCACCCCGTGCGCTTACACAGCTTTCTCTAATTTTTTGAAAAATAAGAATTTGACTCCCGACCAAAAACATGACATTTTTCAAAGACCTCTTAATATTTATGGAGAGACATTCGCACATGTAATAGTCAAAGAAAATCTCATAGACGTAGTAGATGATCTGGCACGTAGTCCCAGTACAGCTACTCTTTTTTACTGTTATGATAGTAAGAAGAATCGTCCATGTGATCTCAGCAATTCAGAGGCTATGCAACGCATACTATCTCAGCTAGAAATTCCTGATAATCACTGGGCTTCACCCTATGATCCTGAGAACAATTTCTCACTTAATGAAGCATTCTCGGAAGAGTTTTCTTTTTAAAACAAAAGACCTCTGATTTTGTGTATCAAAGGTCTTGTTGCTTTAGTTTTTATTATTTAATTTTAGAATCTATATTCTAAGCCCACGTTCAAGGTATATGATACATCAGTAGACAACAAGGGCGATGCATCATCAAATCCCGTGACATCAAGACGATCAAGAATACGTTGCTGCTCTCTGCTTAATGGTTGCCCCTTAATATCTTTATAGTGAGATCCGGGCAAGAAAACAGAACCGACCGTAAAGAATTTAAAATCCGTAAATAAGCTTATATCAAAGAATACGTTTGCCTCTACACCTAAATAATTACGTGCATATCTATCAGGAGATACAGCTCGCGCTAATAGATCAAATGCCTTAGTTGCATGCGATTGCCAATAGGCCAAAATATTAGGCCGTAGGTTAAATTCATGTGTTATACCCTGAGGAGACCAGAGTACTGAAGCACCGGTAAAGATCAAATTAGTAAAGCCTGAAACTGTCGTAGGCGTTGTATCAGAAACAGCACGATTAGGAAGAGATAGTGGACGAGGCGCCCGCCCAGCACCGCCAAGGAAAAAGACGCTCTGCACTCGATCCCCCGAGTAAATTTCTTGTAACGGCACAAAACCAGTATAATCACTATCGACTTCGCTGTCTCCGGGTGCATTAAGAGGCTTATTTGGATTTTCACCACCCGAAGCATAACCCAAAGCACCTGCAAAGCGCACTTGTCTATCACACAACCAGTATGCAGCATCAGCAGTTGCCATCCATCCCTTAAACGTATTTTTGTAAGGATCACGGAAACGAGCTGTACTATCATATAAATCAATTGTTGGACCCGTGGGATCAGCAGGATTTACTACACCCGCTCCAATGAGCTGATTATTTTCAGAAGCACTTTGAGGAACACTATTAATAATTTTTTGAGCAGCACTATTAGCAACAAAAACTACCGTCTGACCCCCATCATTGACCGCAGTTCTTACCTGACTATTCACAAAAGTATAATTTCCTAAACGATTTTCTATGGCGACTTGATTACGATCCCAACCATTAACTGTCTGATGACCAAAGTTTTTCGCTGCATCAAAACCCCACTCAAAATCACCAATAACATATTCTCCCGCTAAACCAAGGGTATAAAGATGGGCCGCCGCATCATTAGGAAATTCTACTGTTTGGGATGGCACATTATTATACAAAACATAGGGTTCAAATGCTGCAGAGGCAGTTTCAGACTTTATTGGATACCATCGCATGCGTCCTGCAAGAATAAAGTCAAGGCGACCCGATCCAAGTTCAGGATTAAGTTGACGTCCATATTGTTGACCCAAAACATTCTCAGCAGTTACGGCAAAAGAATCCATTTGATTGCGCAAAATAGCTGCATAAAGATCGTACTGTAAGCTATCAACAATAGTACCCGCAAACTTAAAACCATACGCATACTGATTAATAGTATTATCAGAAAAGAATCCTAAAAAACCGGGGCTCACTGCATATGCTGAACCTAATGAAATCCCTCGACCCAACTCAAAGGGAAATGCACCTAGTTTGAAAATATGATCATGACTACAGGGAAGATTCAAGGCATCAGTTATTGAAAAATCAAGCCACAACTCACGTAGCCATAGAATATGCTTTGTAATAGCATGCTGGTGACCAGCATCAACAAAGTCGAGTGTCTTGATACGCGTTCTTGTCGTACGCGCTATACTTTCAGGGTTACCCCAGGTCGCTTGATTTCGAACCGTCATAAAAAAATTTACCGCACTATGTCCATAGTAATCTTTTCCCCACCCTAGCCCCAAGTTCATATCAATAGTAGCTCGACTATAATAGATAGAGTCTGCATCAATATTACTATTAAGCAGATTGGCATTACGCGCGTAAAAGCTCTCAGGCTTATATTTTACCTGAAACTTTCCTTGAACAGCACCATAAGTAAAGTTTAAAGCATTTTTTACTGCTATCGCTTGCTCATCTTCATCGCCTTCATCCAAGCACGCAGGCACCTCTTCTTCATTGATTACGTCCTGGTCAGAGTCTCCAATTTCTTTAGTTACTATTTCTTCAACCTGCTCGTCATAATCCTGCACTGATGATGCCGGTGCCCTACGATTACTTTTTATTAAAATTATTTCATCTTCAGTGAAATGGTCATAAGGAACTGAACTTAAGACAGTTTGCTTATCTATAGTATCCTGATCGATTAATTTAATATGACTGTAAACATTAAAATTTAAAAAGAAAAAAGCAAAAACACTTGCGATAAACGTGTAGATGTGCATAACCATTCCTGTAGACTAAAAATAGATCTGTTATCATTATCAATCAATGCGCTTCAGCCTACTTCTTTTTTAAAACTGGTATGAACGATTCCAACAACATTATACCGGTACCCACACTCAATTCATCTATTTCCCTCCCAAAAAAAGCCAAAGGCCTTTTTCTTTAGAATTCAATAAATGCTTTTTTATAGCCTAGAAAGGGTAGTTAAAAGTTACCTTTTTTTTTAAATTTGTCAAACTAAAATAAAGACACAATCAATGAAAATTACTTGACTGCCCACTATAACTCTTTTTTTTCAGTAAACATATTAAAGGAACACTATGCATAAAAAACAAAGGCTTTTACTCGGCGCTCACCTATCTATTGCGGGTGGATGGGAAAAAGCATTTACAGCAGCAGCAGCTCTGGGCTGTAGCTGCATACAATTTTTTATTCAAAATTCTCGCCAATGGAAAACCAGCGCCTTAACAAAAGAGAGCATAGAACAATTTGAAAAGGCACAGACGACAACTTCTATTTATTCTGTAGTTGCGCATGCAAGTTATCTTATTAACCTAGGGAGCTCCAATGAATTAGTCTCCCAACGTTCCGTGGAAGCTCTTTCCTTCGAATTATATCGTTGCCAACAAGTCAACATTCCCTATGTTGTACTCCATCCAGGAAGTGCTGGAACCGAACAATCTATTGAAAAATGTCTAAATCGCATCAGTAATAACCTTGATTATGTGTTGAAGACCATACCTGGCACCACCATGATACTTCTAGAACAAAGCGCCGGCCAAGGAACCTCAGTAGGCTACTCTTTCGAGCAATTGGCAACTATACGAGAACAGGTGGAGGCCAAAAATCGCCTAGGATTTTGTTTTGACACCTGTCATGCCTTTGCTGCCGGCTACCAATTTTCAAACGCTAGTCAATACTATGATATGTGGCAACATTTTGATCACATTATAGGAATAGAACACCTTAAAGTTATTCATATTAATGACTCTAAAAAAGGAATGGGGTCTCGCATTGACCGGCATGAAAATATTGGCAAGGGAATGATAGGATTGGAGGCGTTCAAATTACTTTTTAATGATCCGCTTTTCTTTGATATTCCTAAAATCTTGGAAACGCCAAAAAAACATCCCGATGATGATACGCACAACATGCAAACTATAAAAAATCTTTTAAGCCTAGAAACACGAGAACTATTAGGTGAGATATAAAAATATAAAAAAGAGTAGTATTAGACTCGCTTTCACAAAAAAGAGCAAGTAATAGCCAAGGTACAGTAACTAAGAGGGAATTGCAGCAATAAAAGACCTTGTACTATTACTTTCTCCTTAAGCAGTGCCTCAACCCCAACTGCCCTATAACCACATTATCACTTTTTGGCAGCAGGTGTGTCATAACAACACGAAGCTTTTTGATTTTGATATAAAAAATAATAAAACAAAAAAATTATTAATGTGCAACAAAATGCGCAACAAAAAACCCCCAAAAATAGAGGCCTTTTTGAATATCGTTGATGCTTTTTGTTAAAAAAAAGCACAAAACAACTAAGTCTCTTTTTATAGTTTTTTTTATCTATTTTTATTATTTTTTAAGAATATTAAGAGATCGAGAAAATAGAAAATTTCTAATTTTTTTAATTGCGCTCAAACCATTAAATAAAATCGACATCCAAATAATCAAGAAAAGGAGTCCACTCCCTAACATATTACCCAGACTTAGAGTATTATTAAGAAAAAGAAGAGAAGCGATCAGCAAGATAAGAGATAAAATCCATACGTAACCAAGCACTTGCCATTTAGTCCATCCATAGTTCAACAAATAAATTGAAAAATGATCAGGGCTGCCATAATAAAAAGGTATTCCCTTAAAACTTCTAATGGCAACAAGCATTCCAACTTCTAAAAGTGGAATAGCAAGAATAATTATCGGAACTATAACTCCATGGAGATTGTAGGCTCCCCATTGAAAAAGAAAGGGTATTGCCGATAAAAGCCCCCCCCAAAAATAGAGATCCTGCATCACCCAAATAGATAACCGCATTAGGCTTATTATACCAGAAAAAAGCTGCCAGCGCTCCTGTTAAAGCACTTAATAAAAATGCTATATGATATTGATTAAAAAGAATAGCTATGATCGTAAAAGAAAGAGATACCCAAAAGGCCACACTGGTAGCTAATCCATCCATAACATCAATTAAATTAAATGCATTAGTTACTAAAATAATCCAAAATAATGAAAGAGGAATAGTCCAGGAGCTTTTTATAAAAAAAGATTCTCTTAAATGAATACCGGCCTTAAAAAAACAAAGAGCAGCTATCAACTGTCCAACTGCTTTTTGATAAGGTCTAATAATTAAAATATCGTCAATAAAGCCCAAAAATAAAAGAATAGTTGCTCCCAAAAGAAACGGTAAAAAAAGATTATTGAAAGGCAAAACAATCGCTAATGAGGTAATAAACCCTATATAAATTGCTACGCCTCCCAAATAAGGAACTGCCTGGCGATGGGTTTTTATTCGTCCATCGGGAATATCTACGATAGCTAATCGTTTTGCCATTACCCCACAGAGCGGAACAATATAAAAGGTAACTAGAAAAGCAATCAGTGGAGAAAAAATAAAACGCATAACAAGCTGGAGATCCATCATACTTCCTTTTTTTAATTAAAAATGGATAGGCTCACAAATAGGCATGCGTTTATTCTAAAAATTATGAGTATTTTTTTCAAGTAAAAGAAAAATTAATCTTTATCTTCAGGCACTGAAGCAACATTAAGGATACATTCAACGCGATCATCCACTTGCCAATCTTCAAAACCTTCAATAGCAAAGGCACACTCAAAACCAGCGTGAACCTCTTTAACTGAACGCCGCTCTCTTTCCAGACTTTTTAATGCACCTTCGGCTACTTTTTGGCGTCCTCTTCTTACTATAAGCTTACCCTCACGAGCAAGACGACCTTCTTTAACTTGTGCACCGGCAATAACGCCAATATTTTTTATTTTAAAAGTACAAAGCACAACAGCTTCACCAATTTTGGTCGCAGCATACACAACCTGAGGAGCCTTAGTCGCTTTAGCAGATAAATCATCAAGCAATTGATAAATAACTTGATATAAATGAATATTAATGCCTGTCTGTTGAGCATAACGTGCTGCATTAGGGTCTACTTTTACGTGAAATCCATAAATAATAGCCCCAGTGCTAATTCCTAAGCCCACATCACTTTCACTAATATCACCCACTCCACTATGAATAAGACGAAGTGGACGCATATTTTTTTTAGTTAATTTTTGAATAGCCCCTACCAGAGCCTCTTTACTAGAATTATTATCCGTTTTTAAAATAACTGCTAACACCTTGTCATCAGCATTAAAAACTTGCTCACTAGCTGTTACCACCCGCTCTTTATCTTGAGAACGAGATTTTTTATGCTCTACCTGCGAAACCACTTCAAAAAAATCACCTGGATTAGGAAGCGAATCAAAACCTGCAATGCGAACGGGGACAGAAGGGCCAACCTCCTTAAGACGCTTACCTGCCGAATTAATAAGTACATTTACCTTGCCGGCAACTGAGCCCGCCACAAAATAATCGCCAATCTTAACGAGTCCCTCTTGGCCAATTACCGTTGCCACAGGGCCAAAACCTTTTTCAATTTTAGCTTCTAAAACAAAGCCTCGACCAGGTCCTCCACTTGATGCACACAACTCCATTAATTGTGCTTGTAGAATAATCATCTCTAGTAAACGATCAATACCCGTTCCGTTCTTTGCCGACACAGGTATAATTATCGTTGAGCCCCCCCATTCTTCTGGTACCAAACCATACTGAGAAAGACCCCGCTTAGCAGCTTCAATCTGGGGAGCTGAAGCTTTATCAATTTTATTAAGAGCAACCACGATAGGAACATTCACGCTTTGGGCATGCTTTATAGCCTCTATAGTCTGAGGCTTTACCCCATCATCAGCCGCAACCACAAGTATGGCAATATCAGCTACGCGCACACCACGGGAACGCATTTTTGAAAAAGCTTCATGACCGGGGGTATCTAAGAAAACAATATTTCCCTGCGGAGTAGTAACCTCATATGCTCCTAAATGTTGCGTAATACCGCCCTTTTCTTTAGCAGCAACTCGAGTCTTGCGAACATAATCCAGCAAAGTAGTCTTGCCATGATCTACATGACCAATAATCACTACTACCGGATCTCGGTCTTGACCCGCGCCGCCAATAGCAACCTTTTTATCATTACTTACTTCTTTAGCTACTTCAACAATCTTAAGCCCATAATCACGCGCTAAATCTTGAAGGGTATCGCTCGCTAAAAGTTGGTTTTTAGCACAGGCAATTCCTTTTTTGAGTAAGGCTATAATAATTTCAGATACAGGTTTTTTTGCTTTCTGAGCAAAATCAACAACAGTTATAGGTGAATTAGAAATTTCTCCTCCAGAAAGCACATTCTTCTTTTCCTCTTTAGGAGCAGAATTTTCTACAGAGGCCAACGAAACAAAATCACCATCTTTATCGTCTGTAGAAGTAGACAGAGACGCCTTAGCGTTAAGCTCTGCAGCGTTATTGGAAACAAGCTCTTTTGCTTTTTTTTGTAATGGCTTGTTATCATCAATCAAATTAGGCCCCGTATTAATTGTAATGTCTTGATTATCATTCTTTTCTATGCGCTCTTTGTCTCTAACTATTTTTGAGCTATGCTTCGCTAAAAATTCTAAAGCCTCTGGGCTTAAAATAGACATATGACTCGGAAAATTAAATCCTGCTTGCCGCAAAAGATCCAATACTTCCTTGTTTGAAGTGCTCAGCTGTTTAGATATTTCATATACGCGCATACACCATCCACTCACTTAATTACCCTGCAAAAGGCAATCCATCAAGGATTATTTATTCAGAAAAATCTTCTAGTCCTACCATCTTATTATCTTCTAAATGACCCGCCGAACCACCATGCATAAGACGAATATCGTATCCTACAAGGCGAGAAGCTAACGCAATGTTTTGTCCCATTTTCCCAATAGCAACCGAACGTTGATCCTCATTGAGCCAGACATGCACTTCAGCTCCACCAACTAATTCAACCCTATTTATTACCGCGGGCTTAAGAGCATTTTTAACACATACTTCCAAAGAATCGCTCACCCCTATAACATCAATTTTTTCAGTTCCCAATTCTTTCAAAATCGGTCGAATTCTGGCGCCTCCCAAGCCCACACAGGTACCTATGGGGTCAACATTTTTATCATTGGAAGCTACCATTATTTTTGTTTTGTATCCCGCAATTCGAACAATTTTTTTTATTTCAACCAAATGTTCAAAAATTTCAGGTACTTCAAGTTCAAATAGTGCACTTACAAATTCAGCCGAAGAACGATCTAAAATTAACTGATTTTCTCCTTGAGGCTCTATAAGCACTTCTTTCAGAAGAGCTCGCAAGGTAAAACCAGCACTGTACTTTTGCCCGGGAATTGAAAGTGAGTTGGGCAAGAAAGCAAGAGCATCCCCCACTTTAATTGCGGTGCCATTGCGTTCGCATTTATGCACCACTCCCACCACAATCGTACCTTGTTTATCCTTAAATTCGTCGTATATTATTCTTGCTTCGATTTCACGTATTTTTGTGGCAATAACCTGCTTGGCGCGTAAAATTTCTATACGACCAATTTTGCCTTCAAAAGGTACCCACAATTCATCACCTAGTGACAACTGCGGATCAATGTTACGAGCGCGGCGTATGCTTATTTGAGTATCATCATCCTGAGTAGATTGCACCACGATTTTTTTCACTCGGACCTGAATTTCATCAGTTTTTTTATCATGGGCAACAGTAAGTTCGAGCTCAGGGTATTTTTTGATAAATGCGGTCAAAATACCTTCGCGAATAACTTCGCTAAGGATGGTTTTGTCGAGTCCACGTTCTTCGACCAGTTCTTCGATTACTTGGGTAAGCGTCACAGTTGCCCTTATTGATTGAGCGTATTAATAAAAGATTCCAAAGGTTTAGTCTGATTCTAGCAGAAAAAACAGAAAAGGAAAGGCTTAAGGGAGAAATCAATTCGCACTCACACCTTTTATGTTTGAGGAGTCCATTTTAAAAAAAGACCAGAGCCTATTCTGTATATATTAATATATATATTAACTTAATAATAATAATAGAGGGCTCCAAAATGTGGATAACTCAGAAAAAAATCACTAAAAAACCCTTATTAACAATGTTTTTTTAGTGATGAGCTATGTGGATAACTATGTGGATAACCTGTGGAAAACTTACCCCCACTCCATCTTAACCCGCATGGTTACGCTGTTCCTGAGGGGTGTTCAAAAAAAGCTCGATTTTATCGGCCGCAGAGAGCGTTTTTTTGGCAGGCCAAAAGTTATCCACATTTTTACCCCCACTTTTCCACAGGTTATCCACATAGTTATCCACATTTTCTTATCGAATTTTTTGTGCATTTTTTACTTATGTATAAGGCTTATTGCAATTCTGATATCATGAAGAAAAAATTCCATTGCGGGTGGATTTCGGAGAATATAGGCGGGATGATAGGTAGGAATTATAAAAATATTGTTCTGTTTTTGGGGAATGCCGCGAAGTTTTGAAATACCGGTTTGGCTCAAAACTGCCTGAAGAGCTACGGCTCCAAGAAGCAGGATTGCTTGAGGTCGAACTATTTTTATTTCGGAGCGTAAAAGTAGGTCAGTATAGCTTTGAATTTCCTGTGGAGTAGGGGTTCTGTTATTAGGAGGTCTGCATTTGACCACATTAGTTATAAAAACTGATTTTCGGTTTATTCCCTCTTTTTCTAGGGCTTGGCTGAGTAATAACCCTGAGCGGCCTACAAAGGGTACGCCTTGGCGATCTTCTTCTTGACCAGGAGCTTCACCAATAATCATGAGGTGTGCATTAGGGTTACCATGCCCTAAAACAACCTGGGTGGCTCCTCCTTCGTATAAGGGGAATGCAGTGCAGGTGGCATAGGGGGCATAAAGTTCATTGAGAAGGTTTTTTTTAAATTCGGTTACGGTCATAATAAAACTCCTGGTTGTTTTTGGGAATATGTCCAATTGCTCTATTTTATCATGTCAAAATTTTTTAGCTGCGATCCATAAGAAAAACCGCCTGAGATCAATAATCAGATCACGGGCGGTTTTTCTTATTTTTATAAAAAATTACGTTACTTAATTAAGTTTGTCTTGTTCTTTGGGTTGCTCTTGAGGATGGCGAAAAATTAGTTGTTCATCCCCATGAACATCAAGATTCCCACTTAAATAAAGAAAATGAGCAACATGGTTTCCCCATCTATAGTAGTCATCAAAATTTGCTGGATCCGGCACGTCTGCTCCTGCGGCTTCAAACAAGGGAGCAACGCAAGGATGAGCGTGTTGCATGTTATTGCCATGACGTGCGCCATTCTCAAATAACAATTTGGTTATTTCCTGCACATTGCGCCGTCCGTTTACTGCTTCTTTGCTTGTATCTAAAAGTTTATGGGTAAGCCCACGGCCTGCTATTTTTACCGCATTATCTAGCTGGTCTTGGGTAGCGAAGGGCAAATGTTCCTGGAGCCAAATTCGTGCTGAATGGTTATCGGTTTGCGCGAATTTACCATAAAAGGCAAGTTTTTCTATTGGAGAAGCTGCATCAACAATTCTTTGTTCTGCTTTAAATTTTGCGTCCCATTGAGCTTTTTTTAAGGCTTTAAAATGAAAGGGGAAATAGTCCTCTATTTGTTTTTGAGTTAGCGCAACGTTAGTTTCAGGTGATGACCAACTAACTTCTATGCCTTTTTGTAGCCAGAAAGGCATAAGTGCTGGATTGCATGACAGATAATTAGGGCGTAAGAAATTATAGGGATTATTGATTCTATGGGTTGCATAAGGGCTTGCGCCATGATCTATAAGTTTTTGAGCACATTTTTCCATCTCCTCTATGATGTTTTTGTCAAGCTCCACATCTACACAGTGAATGTTTCCGACTACCATTAAAGCCTCATTCAATTGTTGTTTGCTGGCATGGGGTGCCCGTTGTGCTAGACCTTCAAAGTGTCCTTTGTAGGCAGAGTTAAAAAGAATGTGATTTTGTTCGCGGTTTAATTCCTTGGGTTTGGGGGAGAATAAGTTAGTTGCCCAGCTTTTTGGGCTAACAGAACTCATTTGGCTGTTCGAAAAGAAACGGCTAGGGCTGCTAGAAAAGCCTGTCAATCTGGCAACAGCACTAAGATAGCTGAAGCCAATTGATGTTGTTAGTAGGCGGGGAGTGTAGCGACCTAGTAGGCTACGTGCTGATAATCTTCTTGTGCTTTTCATACTCTGGAGTGAATTGGCTGAAAAAGCAGCCATGGCAATTAAAAACAATAACTTTTTCATTGTTTTATCCTTCTTTATATTAAAAAAAATACTATCATAAATAATAATATCAGCTCAATAATTATTGTCAAGTTTATATTATTTAAAGGGTGAATAAAATCTCTCCAATTGGTTTTTTTGAATGTCGTGCTTACGGAAAGTCGCCCACGATCACTAACTGATCGTGGGCGACTTTCCGTATTTTTATAAAATAGTAGATTAATTAATCGCTTTCCTTGACTTGGTCCACTTCTTGCAATTCTTTTTCATGTTTATTGCCAAGTTTAATGAATAATTGTCCAAGTGCCTTTAAAATTGCATCTTTATCTTCTGATCTGGCCAGCTTTAAGCCTTTTTGAAACTGAGCTAGGGTGTCTGGAGAGTTGGTTATGTCCTCTAAAAATGCCAAGGCCATTGGTGCGAAATCAGTAGTAATGTCGACAAGCCATTGCTCTACTATGTTGAGAGCTTCGTCTTTTTCTTCTGTTGTTGCTTGTTCTAAGCGCTTGTGAAACTGAGCTATTTTGCTGGTAATTGGAGCAGAAGCGAGCCCGGTGCTGAGTCCATTGCTAATTTCGTTGATAAGTATTTGCGTTATCATGCCTAAATCTCTATCTTCTTTTAATAGGCTGTCATATTCTGAGCGTTGCTGTAACTGGGCTATTTTTTTTAGATAGGTCGCTTTTGCGATTAAAGAGAATAAGTTTGTTAAAAAGCCCTCAGATATCAGGTTTAAGCTCACATATCTTTTATTAACTGACGAATCATTATAAATCTCAGACCATTTTAATTCATTTTTGAATGCAACTAAATCATCTTTAAATTCAGCTTGGTCTCCCAGCAATAGCTGTTTCATTATCGATGACTTACTCCTTGCTACAAGCCACTTTTTCAGTATCCTTAAGACCCTGTCTTGCTCCTCCGCTGTCGCCCGTTTTAAGCTCTTTTGAAATTGGGCTATTTTTTTATCAATGGAGACAAAGGTTAAGCCCTTGGCTTGGCCATTGTTAATTTCGTCAATAAGCCTTTCCCTTTCTGTTTCTAAGTTTCTCTCTTTTTCTGTTAGCGCAACGTATCTTTTGTGTCGTTCATGTTGATCTCTTTTTCCTAAAGATGCGCTTCCAGCAGCATGATACAATAGATCCATTAACCCTGCGGTGTTAAATGTATGAAATTTTTCGCCTATTGCAGCTAAGGGCAGCTCTTGTTTTTGCGCTAATTTTTTTGAGGATTCTTGTTTTTGTGAATTTTCCTGTCCACCCCTTAACCATTTAGAAGCTTGGGTTAAAAGAACTCATTTGGCTATTCGAGAAGAAGCGGCTAGGTCTGCTAGAAAAGCTTGTCAGTACCGGAGCTGTTTTAAGATAACTGAACCCAACCGAGGTCGAATGGCGGGGCACATAATGGCTCAGTAGGCTACGTGCCGAGAAGCCTCTTGTGCGATTCATGCTGTGGAGTGAATGTGCTGAAAGAGCAGCAATTATAATTAAAAACAACAACTTTTTCATTGTTTTATCCTTCTTTATAGTTAAAAAAATAATATCATGAATAATTCTATCATTGTAGAAACTATTGTCAAATGGATATTTATTATAAAAAAAGGTATGCATATTTAGAAGGGTGGTCTTTTTTAGCTACGGGGAAAGAAATACTCACGAGAATGAGCTGCTTGCTTCTCCTGCTTGTCTCTTCTTTTTTATTATTTCAAACTGAACATATATTGAAAATTTTACTTATTTTTTGATTATGTTATGCTATTTTTGATTGAAAGAAGTTTTTTTAAACTTAGGAACGCATGCTATGAATTTTAAGAAGATATTTTTCTTAAGCCTTTTGGCTTTCAATGTTGGCGGCAGTCTGATTGCAGAAAAAGTATCAATCCTCGTAAATTGGCATGATGAAGAGGCAGGCACGTACGGGAATGAGTATATTGAAATTAATAAGGAAGAGCTTACGAGAAAAGGCAAATTCTTCACAATAAACAGTTTTATCCGCGTATTCCAAGCAGCATTGGACAAGCAGCTGCCAGGGTATGTTGTTGAGGTCTTGAGTTATCCTTATGCCGCTCCTGATTATTCTCCGCGTAGGGGAGTAAGTTTAAAAAGTGTTGTTTCTTTGAAAGACATTCAGAGTATGAGTATTAAGCTGATAGCCAAAGAGAAAACTATGGGCTGTTCATTAAAAGAGATTCAGGAAATGAGGTGGGAAGAATTCTCTCAGCTACCAAACGCGATAAATTTTGATTTAGCTCATCCCAGAGATGACTGCTTTCGTTATGATGCTGACTTAAGTGATTATGCGGGGTGGAGACAAGAATATAAGTGCCTTGATTGGAAAAATAAGCACAAGATTAAGACGTTTATTAATTTTTGTATCGCTTATAAAAACAATATGCTTGATGCCTGTTGCAAAGTGTTGAATTCAGAGGAGGCTGGAATTTTTATGTCTTCTGCACATAAGCAAAAATCCATTCTGCCCTATTTTGATGATGAGGAGGGGGATGAAGAAGAGGATGAAAAAATGGCAATGTCCTTAAGCCAAATGTCTTTGACTTCTCGCGCTGTCTTTTCCTATGCCCATGTAGTATTTCGAAAATTAGAGTGTTGGACTCAAAAAATAGCTCCAGCTCTGCTTACACTACCTTTTTCTCAAAATATGTTGGCTAATTATGAAGAAAAAGTAGACGAAATGCCTACTTTGGGAAAATCCTGGAGCAAAGGAGGAATTCGAACATTTCCTAGAGACGAGGTAAAAATGGGCTCCGCTTTTGTTAAAATGCCTCTTACCTGTCAAAACATTTGTGCGGAAGCGTTGCGAGAAGTAGCCCAAAGTCCTACGCTACAAAATCAACTCAAAGAAATAAACCTAAGTCTTAATACCCTGGAAAATTTTAAAAATATCACTCTTGCTCATCGAGACTTTTTTGTGCAGGTTCTGCAAGAATTATTAGCCCTAGGTTAATTATTTTTTCGAAGAACTTTATTATATTGTTTCATTATTAACGAGGTTTATCTATGTTAAAACATTTTTCTTTTTCTACTCTGTCAATTATCAGTCTATTTTTAATTTTTGCCGGCCAAGCAATTGCAAAAAATGTAGAGATAAAAGCTTATTATTATAAACCCGGCACCGTTAGTCCTCATGTTGAACCTTGCGTGGCAATGATTGCTCTCGAAGATGAAAATCTTTCTGGTGTCCAAGACAAAATCCGTGTAGCTACGCTTTCTCGAGCAATTCAAAACTACCTTGGTGTGCATATGCCAGGATATACTATAGCTAATTATTGCTTAGGTTTTCGCACAAATCTTGAACCCAATGAAAGTATAGACCGCTCCTCTCTTTCAGAAATAAGAGTGTATCTAGAACAGGTAAAAGATGATTGTACGGTTATTGGTTTTGATGATTATGTGGCTATTGATTTTCCTGATTATCAAGGATGGAAATCTCTGTATTTGGAAGCTTCGGCGGGGGATAAAGCAGCTATTAAGCGGCTATTTCATCGGCTTATTGAGCAAAAAAATAATATACTTGTTGAATGTGAGCAAGCACTCCAACCAGGAAATGATCTTGAAGGTTTTATTATTCCAGAAGGTCATGAAGGCCCCAAGCTTCCTTGTAGGGGCTGCCTTTTTAGAAAAGAATCGGAAAAAACTGAAGCGATGTATCAACAATTATCGGAACAAACTCAAATAGTGGTCAGATATATGTGGCATGATGCACAGGCCACCAAAATAACGCCAGAGCAGCTTGCAGAGACGCTTAATAGTAGAAATGTTATGGAAAATCTTAGACGTGTAACGTTATTGGAGAAAAAAGGCCTCGAGGAATTGTTAGAAGAGTTAGATGAACTGAGCTAATTCTCCCTTTTTTCTTAACAAACTGTATACTAAAATCGGTGGGTGTTTCCGTACTCATCGATTTTCTGTTGTACCCCTTGCTCATATAAGGTGAATTTCCTATGCAGTCCACTGAAATTCGTACTCGTTTTTTTGAGTTTTTTAAAGAACATGGCCACACGCTTGTTCCAAGTTCCCCTTTGATTCCTGCACAAGATCCAACACTTCTTTTTACCAACGCCGGCATGAATCAGTTCAAAGATCTTTTTTTGGGGCTTGAACAGAGGAGTTATAAGCGAGCCGTCAGTATACAAAAATGTATGCGAGCGGGCGGGAAGCATAATGATTTGGATAATGTCGGCTTTACTAGTCGTCATCTCACCTTCTTTGAAATGATGGGAAATTTTTCCTTCGGTGACTATTTTAAAAAAGAGGCGATTGAATTTGCCTGGAATTTTCTCGTAGAGCGTTTAGGTTTTGATGCGACGAAATTATACGCAACAGTTTTTGAAAAAGATGACGAGGCCTATGATTTGTGGCGTAACGTTATTGGCCTTCCTGAAGATAGAGTTTTTAGATTGGGGGCTAAGGATAATTTTTGGCAAATGGGGGACACGGGACCTTGTGGCCCCTGTTCAGAAATTTTAGTTGATCGAGGTTCTAGTTTTGGTTGCGGTGCGCCTACCTGTTCTCCTTCCTGTCCTTGTGGCGAGCGATTTTTAGAAGTATGGAATCTGGTCTTTATGGAATTTGATCGCCAATCTGATGGAACCGACAAACGTTTAATTCGTGTGGGTGTTGATACTGGGATGGGGCTGGAGCGTTTGTGTGTTATTATGCAAGACAAAAAGAATGTCTTTCAAACTGATCTTTTTAAGCCACTTATGCAAAAAATTGAACAGTGTGTTGGCCTCTCCTATAATAATGTTTCTGCTGATAATGAAGCAGTATTTAATGTTGTTGCGGAACATACTCGCGCAGCAACCTTTTTGATCGCAGATGGGTGTTCGCCCTCAAATGAGGGGCGAGGATATGTGTTGCGAAAAATCATTAGACGCGCAGCTCTTTTTGCTCAAAAAATTACTGAAGAGAATATTCTTCCTGAACTTTCAGGTGTGGTGATTGACACTATGGCTTCGGTTTATCCTGATTTGATAATTCATCGTGAATCCATTGCTAAACTTCTGAGCGCAGAAGTTGCCCAATTTTCAACTAATTTAGTACAAGGTCGCTCAATCTTAGAAAATTATTTTAAGCGGCATGAGCAGAATCCTATTGTTGAGGGGGAGGTTGCTTTTAAATTGTATGATACGCATGGCTTTCCGGTGGAGTTAACGCGTGTTGTCGCTCGAGAGCATAATTTTAGCGTTGATGAAACAGGATTTGAAGAGCGCATGGAACAGCAGCGGCAGCAGTCGGGCAAAAAGACAGTAACCAAAACAGTCGTAGTGCTGCCTGAAGGATTAAGAACGGAATTTGTTGGTTATGAACTTCTGGAAATTGCATCGAGTGTTGCAGCGATTATTGAACATGACAAGATAGTTGAGCAGGTAGCTGCTGGTTCTGAATGTTGGATAGTGCCTGGAGCGACGCCTTTTTTTGTTGCGTGTGGGGGACAGGTTGCTGATCAAGGTAGTGTAAATTTTAAAGATACAGCGCCAGTTCCTCTTCTTGATCTTAAAAAAATTGATCATGCTATAGCACTTAAAATTATTGCTCCAGTACTGATAAAAACAGGTGATATTGTAGGGCAAAAAGTTAACCAAGAAATTCGTTGGCGTACTATGAAAAATCATACGGCAACCCATCTTTTGCAATCTGCCTTAATCAAAGTATTGGGTAATCAAGTACGCCAAGCTGGTTCTTTGGTTAATCCAGATTACTTACGTTTTGACTTTACTTATTGTGAACAAATGACCTCTGCAGAAATTAATAAAGTGGAAGAAATAGTTAACCGTAAAATTATGGAAAATATTCCGGTTGACATTAGTATCACCACTTTTAAAAAAGCTATTGATAAAGGAGTTATGGCGATTTTTGGAGAAAAGTATAACCCTGAATCGGTACGTGTTATTGATGTTCCGGGTTTCTCCGCGGAACTTTGCGGCGGAACTCATGTCCTTGCTACCGGTGATATTGGAGTCTTTAAAATTACTCATGTCTCAGCTCTTTCTGCTGGACAACGCAGAATTGTTGCGCTTACGGGTCCTGGTGCAGTTGAGCTGTTTCAGCAAACATTTGCTACAGTGCAAGCACTATCTTCCCAGTTTAAAGTAAAACAAGATCAGGTACTCACTACTATTGAAAAACAGACCCAGCAGCTCCATGAAGCGCAAGTCAGTGTACGTCAAGCCAAAAAACGCGTATGGCAAGATCGCATTCCTCAGTGGGTTAGTTCTATTAAGTTCCTCAATGCGTTACCTTTTCTTTATCAATATATTCCGGATCAAACGGCGCTTGAATTGAAAGAGATTGTCAATTCTTTGGCGGTCAATGCTGATGCCTTTTATTTTTTAGTAAGCGGCGACCAGACAAAAACAGTCTATTATGCACTGCTTTCTCCTAAGGTCAAAGATGCCCTTAATTTGACAGCTTTGAGCCTTTGGCTCAAAGCTAATTTTAGTCTTAGCGGAGGAGTAAAAGCGCCTGCATTGCAAGGTGGCGGGCCATGGATTGATGTTCAAAAATTAGATCAAGCATTACAAGAATGGTTGAAGGGTCATCACACACTATGATTCAAGCAGATAATATTTGTCTTTATTTTGGCAATCAAATTATATTTGATCACATTTCTTTTACCATCAATGAGCGTGATCGTATTGGTTTAATTGGCCGAAATGGATCGGGAAAAACAACTCTTTTAAAAGCTATTCTTGAACCATCGCTTCTTGATAAAGGTATTATAACTACACATAGCAGAAAAAAAATTGCCTATATGCCGCAAGAAGTAGTATTGCGCTCTACTCTATCCATTCTTGATGAAACCTTTACTACTTTTTCGAGTTTGCACATTTTGCAAGGTGAAGCGCAACAGCTCGAATTACGACTTGCTCAAGCATTTGATCAAAAGTTAGCGGAGCGATATGCAGTATTGCAAGAACAACTGGGAGCATTCTCTCCAGAAATATTAAAGGCTAAAGCCAAAAAAATATTAATGGGACTTGGTTTTTCTTTGCAGCAACTTGACCACTCTGTAGAAAGTCTTAGTGTTGGATGGAAAATGAGAATTGTTCTTGCCAAGTTGCTCCTGCAGGAAGCTGATTTTTATTTGTTTGATGAGCCAACTAATCATCTTGATCTTATTGCAAAGGAATGGTTTTTGGATTTTCTTAGGGGAGCATCGTTTGGTTTTATGCTTATTTGTCATGAACGATATTTTTTGGACGAACTCTGCGATAAAATAGTTGAGATTGAGCAGGGCAAGGCAGTATGGTACACGGGTAACTATGCTGAGTATGCTGTTCAAAAAGAACGTGATTGCAAGATTCTAGAGGCTGCCTATGCGCAACAACAAAAAGATATACGGCAAAAGCGAGCTACTATTGAGCGATTTAGAGCATCAGCAAGTAAATCTACCATGGCGCGCAGTATGGAAAAAGCTCTTGAAAAAACTGAGCTTATCGTGTTACCCCCTTCTATAAAAAACGTTCATTTTAGTTTTCCTCCTGTTCAACAATCAGGCAGAATGGTTATTAAGGTAGCCAATGTGTCTCAAAAATTTGATACAAAAGTACTCTTTCAAAATGTTTCTTTTGAAATTGAGCGGGGGCAAAAAGTTGCTCTTATTGCGCCCAATGGGGTGGGAAAAACAACGCTCTTTAATCTAATTTCTGGAGCATTGCCGTTGCAGCATGGCACAATCACTTTTGGTCATAATGTTTCCTATGCTGTTTTTGCCCAAGATCAGAATAAAGCACTTAACATGCAGCTGAGTGCTTTAGAAAATATTAGGGATCTTTGTCCTAAGGCCACTGAACAAAAAATTCGCTCTTTCTTAGGAGCTTTTCTTTTTGGCAAGGATGATGTTTTTAAAAAAGTAGGTGTTTTGAGTGGTGGTGAAAAAAATAGGGTTGGTATGATTAATGTATTGTTGCAAGATGCTAATCTTCTTCTTTTGGATGAACCAACAAACCATCTTGATATTCCTTCCAAAGAAATATTACTCAGAGCCTTGCGAGATTTTGAGGGTACGCTTGTCTTTGTATCGCATGACCGTGGCTTTATTAATGATTTAGCCACAGATATTATTGAATTAACGCCGCAGGGAACTTATCATTATCAGGGCAATTATGATGCATATGTGTATCATAAACAGAGCATTACCAATGAATCCTCTGGCCATAAGGAAATATCCAGTGCATCAAAACCAAATCTCAAACCAACCGCTCCTTCAAAAACAATTCATGACCCAACAAAAAAGATAAAACAAGCGGAAGAAGCAATCGTCAAGCTTGAGCGACAAATTGAGACTCTGAGCTCCTCATTTGCAGACCTAGAATATGGGACATCTGAATTTGATGTGGCAGCCAGCAAGCTAGAACGGTTACAAAAAGAGTTGCGGCAAGCGGAAGAGCAATGGGAATTGCTACAATAAATTGAAGCCTCTATTTAAAAAATAAACAATATCTGAAAATAACTTGACTTTTTTCTTTTATTTATGCATATTTAAATAAATATTAATTGCATCAAAAATATTAGAAGGCTCCCTATGATTAAATCAATTTTTCTTATTTATTTTTTAGCACTCCCGTTTGCTGTTTTTGGTATGGAACTTGATGATGAAGAGTCTTCTGGAGTAGGAGCTTATCAAACTATGGCTGCTAATGATGCTACAAAAAGGCTTGGTTCGTGTCTGGTAGGCATGTCAACTTTAACCTTGTTTAATTCTAGCAATAACATTATGTCTGCTACCGATTCTAGAGGATCTTTTGAGATCAACCCGGCAGAACCCTTTTCGATAGTGAAAGATTTTCATTTTTCTTCTAATCCTCCATTGACCGCTAGTATTCGTGCTGCTTCTCCCAATAGAAAATTATTTCTGATTAGCCTGCAGACGCCATTTTACCTAAAAACTACTCATGAAAAATTAAAAAATGACTTAGTAATTTGGGATAGCGTGACTCGGAAAATAGTAAAGTCTATGGAGATATCTAATCCTCTTGTTTCTGGTTTTAATGCAGCACTTTCTAACGAGAATATGCTATTATTACCGATATTTACTTTTAAGGCCTCCCGCGCTCAACCTAAAAAAATTGAATTTATCGTACAAAATAAATATTCTAATCAATGGAGTAAGCTTCTTCTAGCTCTTGCAGCTTCCCCTTCTGAGATCAAGGGATTTTTTGTTAGTTCTGATGCAAAAAATATTATTATCGCTCAGGAACAAGCTTGTTCAATAGCTCTAATTGATGCTACTGATGCAATAAATGACAGAAAAGTTTTTCTAAGCATCACAATTAATGATATAAAATACTGTCCAGAAAATTTTATTCTTGTAACAGGAGAAAAGCAAACTATCTTAAAAAATCTAGACACTGATCAATTAACTTTTTCTACTACGCATCCTGATTCCATGAAAAAGGTTGCTTTTAATGGAGCGAGGGGTCTGATTGCTGCAAGTTGTCCTCGGCTTATAAAATTATATGATATTCGTTCAGCAGAACCCATAAAAACTTTGCAAGGAGATGACTTTCCTGATGGTTTAGATTTTAGTCCTAATGGTTCTTATCTGCTTGATGTAGGTATGCATAAATTTAGTTTATGGGAATTGCGCAAATTTCAGACGCTTGATCAGGTTAAATTGCCCCTATAAGAAATGGGGTAGTGCATATAAATTATAAAATCTGATTTTAATTTTATTAGGGACTAGAGTGTTTTTTAAGCTTTATTCTGCGATACCATGCAATAGTTTTCTGCAAACCAACTTCTAAAGAAGTTTGGGCGGTCCAGCCTAACGAAGTTATTCTACTAGAATCGAGTAGTTTTTGAGGGGTACCATCTGGTTTGGTAATATCAAAAATAATCTTCCCTTCATAGCCAATCAGTTGAGCGATAAGGAGCGCTAGATCTTTGATAGTAATGTCATAACCTACGCCGATGTTAATGGGGCTTGATTCATTATATTCTGTCATAAGCGCAAGAAGTGCTTGAGCTAAGTCATCAACAAATAAAAATTCTCGTCGGGGGTTACCACTTCCCCAAAGTATGCAGGAAGATTGACGAGTATCATGAGCAGCAGATATTTTGTTGATAAGGGCCGGAATAACATGAGCATTATGTACATCAAAGTTATCATAGGGACCGTATAAATTGGTTGGCATAGCTGAAATAAAATTAGTAGCATATTGACTGTTGTAGGATTGACATAAGTTTATTCCTGCAATTTTGGCCACAGCATAAGGTGCATTGGTAGGTTCTAGCGGTCCTGTTAAAAGATACTCTTCCTTAATAGGTTGTGTACACAAGCGAGGATAAATGCACGAAGAACCTAGAAATAACATTTTTTTTACTTTTGATAAGTAAGCTGCATGAATTATATTGGCGGCAATCATAAGATTGTCATAGATAAATTCTGCTCCATATTTTGTGTTAGCCTCAATTCCCCCTACTTTTGCCGCTGCTAAAAAAACATACTCCGGTCGCACCTGCTCAAAAAAAATGTTAACTGCTTGTTGATTTCGTAGATCAAGTTCGTGCAAGGATCGCATGATTACATTGTTGTAGCCAACGCTATGCAATGCACGCAGCAGCGCTGAACCTACTAGTCCATCATGCCCCGCTACATAGATGCTGTTATGGTGCTGCATGAGAAATTTCTCGGTAAGGAAGATAAGTGAGGGCTGGTGTTATTGACTCTGTCTGATTTTTATATTCACCTTGAGCTAATTGTAGATCATGTTCCATCATAAGACAGACTAATGTTTCAAATGACACACGTGGTTGCCATCCTAATATTTTTAGTGCTTTTGTTGCATCGCCGTGCAAATAGTGAACTTCAGTGGGACGGAAGTAGGCCGGATCTATGCTAACCAGAACGTGTCCGTTGGCAGCATTAATTCCTTTCTCAGTTAATCCTTTTCCTTGCCAGGAAATTGTGATGCCCAGATAATTACATGCGGCCTCGACAAATTGTCGTACACTATGAACTTGACCTGTTGCTATAACAAAATCATCAGCCGCATGGTGCTGCAACATAAGCCACATAGCTTCGACATAATCTTGAGCATAGCCCCAATCTCGGTAAGCATCAAGATTGCCTAAGTAGAGCTGTTTTTGTATTCCAAGAGCAATCCGTGCTAAGGCACGAGTAATTTTGCGAGTAACGAATGTTTCACCTCGATGAGGCGATTCATGATTAAAGAGAATGCCGTTGCACGCGAACATGTTGTAAGCTTCTCGGTAGTTTGCCGTAATCCAGTAGGCATATAATTTAGCCACTCCATAGGGAGAACGAGGAGCAAAAGGGGTCATCTCGTTTTGCGGGGCAGGAGCATTTCCATAAAGTTCGCTTGTGGATGCTTGATAGAATCGAGTTGTTTGGGTAAATCCTAAGATTCTAATAGCTTCAAGAATCCGAAGGGTTCCTAAGGCATCAGCATTTGCTGTATATTCTGGTGTTTCAAATGAGACACGAACATGACTTTGTGCAGCAAGATTATATACTTCATCAGGTTGAACTTCTTGCATAATCCGGATGATATTAGTGGTATCAGTGACATCACCATAATGCAAAATAAGTGATTTTTTAGAATCTGCACGAAGATCTTGATATAAATGATCAATGCGGCTTGTGTTAAACGAAGAAGAGCGTCGTTTAATGCCATGTACTTGATACCCCTTACGGATAAGAAATTCTGCTAAATAAGCTCCATCTTGGCCAGTAATACCGGTAATAAGTGCTTTCTTCATTACTCTAACCCCTTTTAGAATTCAGGCTTCTTTTTGAATCCTAGCAAAAAAAGGAATAAAGCAAAAGGCTCCTTCCTAGATTTTTACTGGCTTAGCTTATTTTTAGCTTGATCAAATTATTGCATTTCTAGTTATTTTTTTCCATGCTGAATTTAGTTCTGAAGAAAATTAAAAAACTAAGAAGGAGTTACGATGAAGTGTCTTCTGATTGTGCTGGGATTAATTTCTTTTTCACTACAGGCATTGCATTGGGATGGAAAATGGACAGAAAGTACTGCAGCAATCAGATTGCGTGAGGAATGGCTTGCAGTAGCTGAACAACGCCGAGAATGCGATGTTCTGAACATTGCTCTCTTTGTTAAGATAAAATCGAAGGAAGGTGGGCTTAGGAAATCTTATGTGCATCAGTTGCAACTTGATAAGAAAGATGCAGAAATAGACTGGTATAAAAGGCAGGCAATTCGATTAAATCAAAACTTAGTAGCGTTAAATGTTGGAATAGTCGATGTAACAAGGTGGGATGGGGTTATCAAGGATACTCTGCAAGAACAAAGTGATGAGTCACACAAAAACCCAGATATCTTGTCATTAAAGATTACACAGGAGCATTAAAAAATCGGCTCGAAAAACAAGTTTACATGAGACTATTCTTTCTTGAGACCTTATCAAAGAAATTAGACAACAGACAGAAATTCCTTCAGCTTTGGCTCACGATGAATTTGAAGAAGCTTGTCAGGCGCTCAATCGCATGGCTTGGCCCGAATATGACCTGGATGTCTATGAGAAGGAAGCTATTGATGCGAGTGTTTATCGATCGTCTCTGGAGGTTAAATATGAGAAAGGTGAAATAAGCGGCATAAAAAAAGGAAAAATCGCAGTTGCCCGTGAATTACTTGCTTGTGGAATAAATGTTGAAATTATTGCAAAAAGCACCGGTCTTTCAATTGATGAAATCAATCAACTAAAGCAAAAGTAAAAAATAATCATGTTTTTCCTTCCAGAAAAGGCCAGCATTGCACTTCGATGGTGAGCATGTTCCATAGGTAAATGTTCTTTTTAATGTGTTGCCTACGGGTTCGATGATCCCACGTTTTTTAGGAGAATTTTACTTTGCAAATTCATCAGCTATTTTACATTGGCTTTGTTGAGTCTTATCCATATCTTTAATTGATTCCTCATTATGTTTTGGGTGAGGCAACTCGCTATTTTGGATTGGCCATACCTCAACTGGACTTGTAACAACACCACTCTTTGTGATGGAAGTTGTTTTAGTTAATTTTTCCAAACTTTGGTGTATTGATGTTATCTGGACTTTAGCTGGGGATTTTCGGGTTGGATGTTGTGTGAATTTTCCTTTTATTATCTCAACGGTTAGGCCTCTACTTGTAGTTATTAGTGCTTCTCCTATGCCTTTTTTCTCTGTTGTTTCTTTTAAAAGTAACTGATCCTTTGAACCAAAATATAGTTGATATTCCAAAGGAGGCTTATTTTTATATTGCTGCAATGAGAGCTCGAAGGTATCTAAAGCACGTTGTTTGCTTTTTTCGTCAGTTATAGGGAACTCTTGCTCTCGACTCATTAACTCAAATTTATTATTATTTTCGTCAATAACTAAAAAATAATAGGTTATGACATAGTAAGTTTCTTGGGTCGTTCCTGGAAAGATGTTTTTTGCCTCTGTTCTAAAGTTAATTCCAAAAGTAAGTAGTGCAACTATGCTTGCATATAAGATAAAAAATTTTATAATGACTCCTTTTTTATTGTCTTCTGCTCTAAAGTTGGCTGTGGCTTTTTTTGTATGCTAAGGCCCCATTTAAAAAAAATAACAAGATAGGTATCTATTAGTCAATAATAACGGTACTCAGTAAGGGACTGCCCTATTTATTATGTAAAGACTGCGTAAAATGTTCCTGCTCTTATTCCGACGCCCCGCGTTGACCTTTTTGGTGTTGATTTTGTTATGTTTCCTACTTCGCTTCTAAAGCTACGTCGCGATTGTTTCGCCTTATCGCATAGCAAATAGGCGCAGTTACGCTGTCTCGCCTACGTCTCTGGCTTGGGCGTAGTTACGACATGCTGATCATATGCTTATTCTCATTTATCATCATCTAAATCTTCTGGGGATTATTCATGAAAAGCAATGCCTTCTTTTGCTTTACGACGTTTAAGTTCGCTTTCTTTCATATCCTTACAGTCTTCGGCACTCAGGGCATTACACCATTTTGATGCATGAACCTCTCCTGCTAAATAAGCCTCTAAATAGCCATATATTAAAGTATTTTTGGTTATCTCTAACGGAGTTTCACCTTTTTTATTTGCTTTGTTAACAGCACCATTTTTTAATAAAGCATCTATGATGTTCAGATTAAGATTACTACGATTATTTTTACAAGCCACTAACAGTGGAGTTTCATCATTATTATCTGCTTGATTAACATCTATGCCTGGCACCGCAAGTAGTTGGTCTACCGTTTGAGAATGTCCATTTTGGCAAGCCGCTAACAATGGTGTAATTCCATCCATATTTGATTGATTAACATTTACAGCAAACGAACCATCAGATTTTTTAAGGCTTAACAATACTTTTAGTATCCAAATATCATGTTGTTGTGAAGCTATTATGAGGGGAGTACAACCATATTCATCCCCTTTATTAACATCTACGCCAGGTTTTTTGATTAATTTTTGTACAGCTGCAAGATCACCTGCTTTACAAGCATTAAGTAGTTCAATTTCTAAAGTAGTTGTTATCGGACTAGCATAAGCAGCAAAGTTTGCAAGAAATAGCAAAAATACACTGATACATGAAACAGTTTTTAAAGCATTCATTAGTTTATACCTCTAGAGAATGGTTATTTAACGGAGTTGTCATTTGATTTGCATGGAGATTGCGGCAGGTCACGCGGAAACAGATCATGAGGTTCTTTTAGATAATCTCTAATGGCATCAGCAACATTAATATATTTTTCAGCATCATAAGGATAAAATTTAGCATAATCTTCAGCAAGTTCAAGCACTGTGCGGCCTGACCTATCTCTAAGGTTGAGATCAGCACCTGCAGCCATAAGGACTTTAACAGTTTCAACATGGCCTCTATACATAGCGAGCATGAGCGCTGTTTCATTCATAGAATTTTGGGCATTAACTTTAGCGCCCCCATCTATCAGAGCTCTAACAGTATCAGTATGGCCGTTTTTTGCAGCAAGTATGAGTGCTGTCTGCTCAGCATAACGACTTCTAGCGTGAATATTAGCCCCTGAAGCTAGAAGAACTTTGACAATATCAGTATGGCCCTTTTCTGCAGCAAGTATGAGTGCTGTGTCCTTCCACCTCCCCTCTACGGCGTTAACATTAGCACCTGCAGCTATATAAGCTTTAACATCTTCAATATTGCCATTTTCTGCAGCGCTCATGAGCGGATGATCAAGGTCTATTTGCGCAAAAGCAGATGCGGGAGAACCGGCAAAAAGCGCACAAATGATCATTAGTAAAGCATTTTTAAACAATTTCATAATAAAACCTCAATAAATGACGTGTTTAAAAAATTCTATCCGAAAATTAACTAGCAGCCAAATGCTCAAAATAAATACACCTAATACATGATACGTTATATTTCTATTGTTGGCCGTGCCAACCGTAGCTTTCTATTTCTCTTGTAAAGCTTCGTAGATAAAGCGTAGGTTGGCGTTCACTCCTAGAAGCGTTCAGTAGCTATTTTATACGTTGTGGCTTTACTTTATAACATATAAAAACTGTATTCTCATCGCTTAAGATTTCTAGTCATGCTCAGCAAGAAGAAGATAAGGCATCTTCTCATGAACTAACACCCCTACTTGCTCTTTTTGTTGTTGATTTTGTTATATTTTATAAAAAAAAGATGCTATTAAAAAAATGAAAAAAAATTATTTTTTGCTATAATGAATTAAAAGAAGGGGCATTAAAATTTAAAACTATTAAGGATGTCATGAATAAAAACAAAAAATTGATCGTAATGATCTTGGTTTTATTGGGAGCAGTAGAAAATATAGTAATTTGTAAATGGTCTGATTTTTTAACTCCACCTCCTGTTGTAATTACAGCAACAGCGCTTTGGACGAGCTATTGGATAGATAAGATTGTAAAAATTAAAAGGATGACCCTTGCGCACTGCAACGGCATATATGGTAATTACCGCGAATCTCCAGCGGATCACAGAGATTTCGAAACTCGAAGACTGCTACGCTATTTTAGCAATTCTACGACAGAAGATAGAGACTCTTATATTAAAAATCCATATGTGAGACAACGCATATATTATCCTGCGATAGCGGCTATTATTCCACCGCTTTGTGTAGGAGGAACGCTTTTCTTGCATTATACAGGATATGTAAATGTTCCCTATCTATAGTGATTAATGCTGTAGAAAATTCTTGGCATTCTGCGCCGGCCAAAGCAGAGCTTCACCCTACTCTGCAGCCTGGGGCAAAGAATGAAGGTCCTCCAAGAACTCAAAGACCTTGATAAAATTGCATCTTAGACTTTTTGAGCTTAAAAGGACCTCTACATTGACATGCTATTTTACCATTTACAGCTAAGATGTTTTATCGTGGTTGATAGCGGTTGAAAGCAACAGAATTTGAAGGTTTTGGGTCAACCCAATCTATACTTAGCCGCAGTGGATAATCTATTAAGACATCCTGGAGATGTACCAACCATAGGATTATTCCTCTGCATCTGTACAATTTGGGTTTAGCTTACAGCACATAAAAACCCTATTCTCATCGCTTAGTATCCCTCATCTGGCTAACGAGGAGGAGGATTAATAGAAAGGGTTTAAAAAGCTTTATGTACGCTGGCCTCCATCGCCGGCTAAGCGATCTTCCCCTGCCTCTGTATTTGAAGCAAAGAAATAGGAAATGCTTTATCTAGATTTAGGCTCAATTGAAATTTGATAGCCCATAGCATCTAAGACACGGTGGAAAGTGCTGAGGGTTATGTTTGTTCTTTTGCCTGTTTTGAGCTCTTGAATGATTGTAGGAGACACACCTGCTTCTTCTGCTAGCTTACGCACAGAGGTATGATTTTTGTTTATGGCTGCGATAAGAAGTTCTGATAGCAGAAGCTCTTGATATTCTTCTTCTAACAGTTTTTTTTGCCCAGCATCTTCAACAAATTCATCATATGTTGATTTAACTATTTTTTTAGTCTTCATCTTCTTCATAGTAGGTTCCTTTGATTAAGCGCTTTTTATAATCATCATATGCTTTTAAGGCTCTTTTTTTCCGTTTTAGGAAATTTTTGGGTTCTTTTTTCAAATGCATTAGTAACTATAATTTTTTTGCCTTTGAAGAAAAAACATAAGAAACGATCTGCTTGAGACTTAAAGACGTAGATATCGTCTCCCTCATAGCGAAATTTTGTTATATCATTGATACGAGAGTGTGTAGCTATTAACCTAAAAAAGAGTAAGAACTTTTCTTTTTCTGTCGTGTGATAGCTCTTTGTAATATTCTAAGGCCTTACTTTTTCCTCGTGCATCATAATGCCACTCAATTGTATATTCAATTCCTTGATAAGCTATATAATTCTTCATTATCCCTTTTTCAAGCTTAAAATATAGTTATATTGTAACACAATTATGGTACGAACACAAGAAACTTGGTCAAGAATCTCAATAAATTGGCCTCTCTCGCCGACCTGGCGAGTTTCACCCTAATCTTCCTGTTGTCCTAGGGGGAGGAAGGATTTATCTTTAATCTTTTTCTATGCGTGAAGGCATATCTGCCCACCATATAACTTTTGGGTCTGCAATAAGAACCGGCCCATTTTCTGTTTCTTTTTCAAGGGTTAACGTTATGATCTGAACTTGGGCAGTTATTGGCTCTCCCCTCGCCCACCCTTTTTTGAGCTGAGCTGTTATAGCGCTAGGAAGAAATTTGCAATCTGTCTTTTCTACTATTTTAAAAACGCGAGAAGCTTCTGTTGTAGGCGAAGTGACTGCAGGGAGGATGGTTTTACTACTGTCAACAACACCTTTTGGGGTGGATGAATCAACTTCAAAAAATACTATGGATAGTTCTGAGCAAGGATTTTCCCCTTGATTATTAATCATTTTGGCGGATAAAGCATCGAATTCTTTTATAATGCTTTTTAAGTTTTCATTTCCTGTATTACGTTCTTTTTGGAATGTTAAGGATTGATGAGAAAATTGAATAGATCCATAGTTTTCTTTGCGAATAGGGCTCACCCACAAGTTAAGCATAACTTTGTAAGTTTCTTTAGAAGATGCGGCTTCTTCTGCTTGTGCTATTTCTTGTGCATTGCAGGCAATAAAGCTTAAATTTATAAGACTTGCTAAAATAAAACGCTTCATAAGGACTCCTTTTTTCTATCTTAATTGTAAAAATGGCAATATCGCCTTCGCAAGAAACAATCATGCTATTAATAAGTATAATTATTAGAGCGCACCCAGATCAACAATTTCAACTAGAAACTAAAATTGAGCGACTAACTTTTCTACTTTGCCACGGCTCTCAAGGGCTCAGTTAAGCGAGTTTATAAATTTTTCAGAAAAAGTTACCGCAGGAGGTTCTCATTTAGTTTTATAAAAAAATCCCCGAGACTTCAAAATGTTATACCAGTTTTTGCATTGCTGGTCATTCTTATCACAATATAGCTTGGATCAAATTTTGATTTGATAGGATATCATTTTGTAAAAACGGTTACAACTTGACTTTCACATTGGTAGTGAGAGCCAAAAAAATGAGATGTTAGCGTAGGTTGACGTCTACTCTTAGAAGTGTTCGGTAGTTATTCCATACGTTGTTGCTTTACCTTACAGCACATAAAAACCGTATTCTCATCGCTTAATATCCCTCATACGGCTCAAAAAGAAAAAGATAAGTTGCCTTAGATTAACATTTGACGTTTTGCCAATATAACTCTAAAGTTTTTTCTAAAGGTAAACTACCTATATTAATGCAAAGTTATCCCTATCGGAGCATAATTATGATATTCTTGGATCCGCGAAATGATATTGCTTTCAAAAAGATTTTTGGTTCTGATGAACACAAAAATATTACGATTTCATTTCTCAATTCAATACTCGAATTAAAAGGCCCGAAGGCTATTGTCTCAATAGATTTCCTTAACAATGAGCAGCTTCCACAAATAATTGGCAAGAAAGATAATATATTTGATGTCTTTTGCATTGATCAATCAAACAACAAATATATCGTTGAGCTTCAGGTTAACCGGGTAAAAGAGTTTGGCAAGCGAATGATTTACTATGGAGCCAAAACCTATTCGCTGCAACTTGATAGGGGAAAACCATATCATGAATTAACCCCTGTTATTGTTCTTTCTGTTGTTGATTTTGTTATGTTTCCTAACAAAAAAAGATATAAATCCATTCATAGAATTCTTGATGATATAAGCTATGAAAACGATTTACGAGAACTGGCCTTTGCTTTTGTAGAGCTGCCTAAATTTACCAAAAAAGAAAATGAGCTTCAATCGAATGAAGACAAATGGATTTTCTTCATAAAAAATATAAAAAAACATACAGAAATTCCTGCTGCTTTAGGGCAAAATGAATTTGAGGAAGCATGTCATGTAGCTCAACGTATGACCTGGTCGGAGCAGGAACTTAATATTTATGATGCTGCCTTTATAAATGCTACTGATTATCAAACAGGAATGGAGCTTGCTCAAGAAGAGAGCCTAGCGAAAGGAATTGAAAAAGGAATCTCAAGGGGAAAAATCGCAGTTGCTCATGAATTACTTGCTTGTGGCATTAACATCGAAATTATTGCCAAAAGTACGGGCCTTTTCATTGATGAAATCAATCAACTAAAACAAAAGTAAAAGGCCATCAAAGGATTTAAAAGCTTTATGTACTCTGGCCTCTGTCGCCGACCAAGTCGAGCCTTAATTGTTTTTATTTAATTTTGGACAATTTGGACAAGCTATTAACTTTATAAAACAAAGCATGATGCTTCAGAAGATCATACAAATTTTTGCATTCCTGATTGCCCTTATTGCAATATAGCTTGGGAGAGCCTTTAATAAACTCTGGACCAAAGTCCGGCAGAGATCCTTTTTTAAAAACAGTTACAGTTTCGCTTGCACATTGCGATCCTTGGCACAGAGTATGTAATTCGTCGGTATATTCAAGAGGAATTTCCAGTTCCTTATCATTATTTCGCCTTAAAAGAAATTGACCCGCATCTCTGAGCTCCTGGTAATCTTGAAAAATAGAAATAGCATTAGTCTGGCTCAAAATATTTTCGTTACCTCTAGGAAAAAACTTGAACTTTATCAAAATCATCAAACTTAAACAGAAACCCATTGCAAAGTAGCATACCTTTTAAGGGTGTTAAAAGAGTATACATTCTCTTCAATGTTCCAAAGGGATCAACAAGATGTCGAAGCGTCCAATTAGAAACAATCAAATCAACTTTCTCTTTAAGTTCAAATCCTTTTTGCGAAAGCTCTTGATCAATGTTTTCAATTTTAAATTGATTCAGTTGATAAAGAGTGACGCAATCTTGATTCTGTATAATTTCTTCGCATTCTTTTCCTCCTGTAATGCTAAAAATATGAAACTTCTTGCCGCTATTTTTACATGCTTCACTTTGTAAAACTTTCATAGCATGCTGTCCCCATCTGCCTACGCCGCAACCAACATCTATGATATAAACTTCCTTCTGGTCATGATTATCAGAAGACAAATACTTAAGCATTAACTCATCATCAATCTCAAGCAAGCCGCAGGACGTTCCTGAACCATTACAGCACCACTCAGTTCCATTTTTAGTTTTGTTTTTCTCAAATGCCTTATCAACAGCTGCTTGAATTTGTAGTGGTCGATTACCTAGCAGAACATTTTCTTTTTTTTCCATGGCTTCCGCTACTAAACTAAATAAAGTAGTAAATGCTACTATTCTTTTTAGAGATGAATTAATCATAGTTTTCTCTTAAGTTAATATATATAAATAAAAAATATTTAATTAATTATAATAGTGTATAAAATTTTAAGTTAAAAATCAAGTTTTAGGCAAAGTAAAATATCCACTATGTCCCACAGGGGCAAGGGCCCTCTCAGCGGGTGTAAGGCACCGATCAAGTTGCTTTTTTAGCCTTTTTGAGTTTAAGAAAAATACTTTACGAAAGAATTTAAAATAGGTCTTATTTGGAGTTAAATTTCCAGATTTGCATTAATTATCCAAATGATATACTTACTATAAGTGAGAGATGAAAACAGTTAGAAAACGCCAAAGAAGGCCCATCTTAGCAAGATTTTCTCTCATATTTATAATTAATGGAGGGTTTTTCATGAAACGTATAATTTTGCTCTTTCTGTACAGCCAATCGTAGCCGTGTCCTGGCTTCAAAGCCTAACCCATGTAGGCGTAATGATAGCCTTTAATTTTTAGGTTGGCCGTGGTAGTCCAGCCGTCGCTTACGTGAGTTATAATAACCTACGAAGCTTGGCTAAGCTATGGCGGACAATCTACGTCTTAATCGTTCTGCTACCGATAGCGGCACAGCCAAGCGAAGCCGTATCCGTACTTCAACGCCCTAGCCCAAGTAGGCGTAGATTGGCGTCCCTAAGGGGATTCGAACCCCTGTTTCTGCCGTGAAAGGGCAATGTCCTGGACCAGGCTAGACGATAGGGACGTATAAATAAAAGAACTTTGATGACCCAATAATAACCAAAATTAATAAAAAAAGCTATGACGTATGTATCGTAGATGGAGCGAAGACTGGTTGCCTATGCTAAAGCTTGCGACTACGTTAAAACTCCGGGGCAATCATCACACTTTTAGCGCATTGTGCGCGGCGGCGGATGGTGAGCCGCGTTGGATTCGAACCAACGACCCACAGCTTAAAAGGCTGTTGCTCTACCAACTGAGCTAGCGGCTCGCAATTTTCTAACAAATTTCAATTCGAGTCAAAACACAGAAATAATAGTAGAGAAATGTGGTTTTTTTGTCAAGGAGAAACTAATAATTTTATAAAGCCGTTGACTAATAAGCACGAAATCATAGACTACAAGAGTACTATTACTGTTTTTTATCTTTTCAGAAAGGATGCATATGAAGATGCACAACAAGCGAATAATAAGTTTAGCATTCCTAAGCCTTATGAGCTATTCCTCTTTGTTTATGGGGGTTTTACAGCAAAAAAAAGTAGCTCCTTTAGCCGTTTCTCCCCAAGTTAACTCTAGCTCATTAGGCCAAAATCCAACAAGCAAAAATGACTTTGGTATTGTTGATCTTGCAAAAATTGTTCCACTACTTAAAGAATATCAAGATATTGAAGCAGCAATGCGTCAAGAAGACGAGGGAAAAAGGCGTATGCTGGAGGGACTTTCCAAAGAATTCCAAACCCTGCAGCAAGAACTAGCAAGCGCGGGCTCTACCATGAAGCCCAGTGTTCGCGAAACTAAAATTGAACGTGCGCGTGATCTTCAAAAAACCATGGAAGTGAAAGCACAAACATATGAAGAAGCGCATCAACGTCGGGGGCAGGAAATTCAAATGCGGCTTTTTAAGCAGATTGAAGAAGTAGCGGAAGAAATTCGTAAAGAAATGGGGTTAAAAGCGATTTTTGCTGGCGCTGTCTTATGTTATGATCGTTCGCTTGATATTTCAGAAGCCGTGGCCCAGCGTATGAATACGCTCTACGCAGCCAAAAAAGCTCGCCAGGAAAAAGATACCAAAAATGCATCAAATATAGGGGCAGCACCTAAATAACATGGATTCGATTCTAGCGATTGTAGGCCTAGGAAACCCTGGGCCTCGTTTTGCCAAAACACGTCACAATATAGGTTTTATTGTACTTGATGCGCTAGCGCATCAGTATGATGCCATTTTTACCTCTCAAGGCAATGTGGATAGTACACAAATAAGATTAGGTAATCAGCCTCTCTGGCTTATCAAGCCTCGCACTTTTATGAATGATTCGGGAAAAATCGCCGCCTTTCTTCAAAAAAAAAGTATTAAGGCTCAGCACCTTCTGGTTATTCATGATGAGCTTGAGTTGCCCTTTGGCACCCTCAAATTAAAAACAGGAGGCAGCGCTAAGGGCCACAATGGTCTTCGATCGATAATGAGTAGTATAGGCCCCGATTTTCATCGCTTACGGATAGGCATTGGCCGCCCCGAGCAAAAAGAGGCAGTGCCTGACTATGTCTTGGCACCATTTACTGAAAGCGATGAGGAGATAGAAAAAATTATTAGCAAGGCCTGTGAGAACATCACAAGTCTTTTGCGAAACTAATGTTATCTGATTGTGCTAGGTCAGCAGTTACCCATAGGACTGTAATGTTTGCTCTATCCAACAACCTACTTTAAAAAAAGAGCTTTCAATGATTTTAATTCCTTGGTCTAGTTCTTTATTGAATTGGTCTTGTTTCGCTTGGAATGCTTTCATTGTTAATAACCTTTGTTCATCGGAAGGGTGTAGTCCTTCTAATCCCACCTGATCTTCCATATCAACTAATTCATCCACCCTTTGCTGAAGGTTGCTATACAATCGATCCGTATAAGATTTTTGTTCGTAAAATTTTTTGACCATTGCATCAATAGATAGGTTCACTACCCATACACTCACCATTACTGCTAAGCATTTTTTCGGGTGTTGTTGCGCAAGCTCACGTGCCGAAGTAAGCCCAACACCCAATTTCGCGGGCAATGACCCTAAAAGCTCCATTCCATGAAGGAGCTGCGGGCATAGGGCTCCTGCTAAAATTGACAGTTTGATAAAATTTTTCATAGCCCCCGGCTCCTTTTGACTATTTAATATATGATTATTCTATTAGTAATATTTTATAATAAATAAAGAAAGGCGTCAAGCGGCCTAAAAGAGGAGTAGAAATACACCTTTTTATGGGCTTTTTGAGTTGACGAGTCTTTTAGTTTAGATGTGCCGAGCTAATAAATGCTTAGGATCGTGATCTTATCCTATGATTCTAACATGTCGTATGACGGCATCCGCTATATTTTTTGCTGCATTTATGGGAACCCAAATTCTTTTTAAAAGAGAACGGGTGTAGCGATAATTAAACAAGCAATTGTTTGAATCCCTGGCAATTCTGTGCAGTTTATGACATAGATCGATTTTGTCTATGAATTCATCAGAGACATTGTTATTGTTAAAGTGATGTAGCTCCTGCACAGAATAGGGCGACTGCAGCGCAGGAAAATTAGCAGTATTATAACACAATACCTCATTTGCTTTTGATTTTTCAGAATATTCCTTATTCATGTCGATAATTGCCTGATCAATTGCTTGATCATCATAGTTCATTGTTCCCACATTCAAAATAGGATGAGTGGAAGGAAGGGATAGTCGTGCCTTACCCAGAAGGCTTTTGTAGCGAAGCTGGGTTACTAAGTCTGTTGTTAACGTCGTGCCTAGTATTCCGGCAATACCCAATGCTAAATAACTTACCGTTGATTGGGGAACCATAGAACGTACTAGCTCCATTCCTTGCAGTCGACTTGGGCAAATCATTATTGTTAAAACGGCTACAATGACAAGAAATTTAGAATTTTTTATGCTATTTTTCACCGCAATCCCTTTTACTTTAAAATAAAAAAATACTATTAATGTTATTATACTATGAAAAAAACAATATTAATAGAGGGTAGCCTCTTAAAAAGACCGATTTATAATTTTGCCGCCTTAGCAACCTGGAGTGCCATAAATTCCTTTATAGTACTCAAATGTTGGCCAAAAAGAGGAGGGTTATCCTGAAACTCCTCATCACAATTAAGAATAAGGACGGGAATAGGAGGGAAAGAACGTCTTTGGCCTTCTGGAGTCTCAATAGTAAGCCCTAGAGGTGCCTGGCCAAGAAAAGCCTCATGCTTTTCATGAATTTGATGAATATATTCAAGAGTTATGGTCAACTCAGCCGATCTATTACGTTTTTTTAAGCGCTCAAAGGCTATTTCTGGTTTGGTACGAAGGTAGATAAAACCGAGGGGCATTTTGCAGGGACGGGTTAAAAGGTTAAAGAGATGAAGGTAAATATCCCATTCAAGACTGCTTAAAAAGCCTTGTTCATAACTATTTTTGGCAAAAACATAATGTCCTGAAAAAATAGAACGCTCAACAAGCAAATAGGGATTTGAATTTGTTTGATCTTTAAGATGTTCCTTAACGCGACAGATAAGGGTAAAGGTTTCAAGCGTGTAAGCCCATCGTTGTGGATACTCATAAAAATTTTCCAGAAGCGAATGCCCATAAATTTCTTTTTGCCAATTGACGAGCGGCTCTAAGGCTACCTCAATTAAAGAAGCGTTTTGCCTGACAAGAGTCAAAAAAGTTGATTTACCCGCGCCAATATTTCCTTCGACAATAAACATAATTTCTTTTCACACGTTGTTCAAATGGTCCCTATAAAGATTTTTAAAAAGTATAGCATGGGCCTTAAAAAAGACGATTTTTTTTTAGTCTATAGCCAAAAGGGGACAGCAATCGTTCGATTTCCTAACGGATATATCTCGTTGCCAGCATAGAGAATGATACCGGGGGCAATTTTTTTGTGTGAATGATCTGCACTAAAAACATCTATATTTTTAGCATGGGCTGGGGTAACATGCGCGCTACTTTTAAATTCAATGGGATACAGCATCCCGTCCCGTTCTAGAACGCAGTCAACTTCTGGTCCACTCGTAACACGCCAATGATAAAAGGCCGGTGGATTGAGTAGACTGTTGGCTACCGCTTGCAATGTAGTAACACAATAAGTTTCAAAAAGTGCACCAAACAGTGGATGCCCTGCTAAAGCTTCGGGGGAAGAAAGGCGTTGAAGATAGCAGGCAAGGCCGGTATCGGCAAAAATACCCTTACCTTTTTTGGTAATTCTTTTTAAAGTATTTCCACTCAGCGAAGCTAATTCCGACCATAAATAGGAATATTGTATAAGATGTAGCCAGCGTTGGGCTGTGGCAGGCGTAATATCAATCTCACGCGCTAGATGAGCATGATTTATTTCTTGAGCCGAAAGAGTTGCCACAATTGCTAAAAATCTACCAAATTGCGCCAAGTCACGGATATTTTCTAAGAGGCGCACATCTCGTTCAACGTACGTTTGAACATATGAAGAAAAAAAGGAGGGTGCTAGGTCAGATGGCAAGGATAATAAACCGGGAAAGCCGCCTTGCCAAATACATTTGTAGGCTAAAGAATAATTTTTTTCTATTTTTAGCGCTCTCATTTTTTGCGCAAAAGAGTATGGATCCTCTAGATAGGATGCAAGCCAATGCGGCTCTGCGCGCTCTTCAATTTCATGTAATGTCATGCCATTCAGCTGAACTATAGCCACCCTCCCCGCCAAACTCTCTGCTACATTTTTGAGCATAGAGAATGTTTGAGAACCAGTAAGCAAATAATCACCTATTTGACCTACTTGATCGAGGCGACGTTTGAGTGCGGGTAGCAACTCTGGAACATATTGAATTTCATCTAAAATTATTGGTGAAGGAAAATTAGATAAAAAAAGATCTGGGTCTTGACGAGCACCATACAAGTCTTGCACAGGATCAAAAGTAATGTGTTGATAGGTGGGAAAAAGTTTTTTAAGCATAGTGCTTTTGCCAACTTGACGTGCGCCAACAATCAAAACCGCCTTAAAGTGTTGCGCGAGTGCCAAAACTTTTTTTTCAATAAGCCGTTTTTTGTACATACCTTGATTATTCTTTATTGTTTGTTTGTTTATAATAGTCTCTTGGCAACTTACCATATTCATCTTTGATGTGCGTATCAGCTCCATTTTCTCTTAAAATTGCCATAATGTCATTGTTTCCTCTTTTTGCTGCCAAGTGAAGCGGTGTTTGTCCATGAAAATCTTGAGCATTTATAGAAGCATTATGAGTGAGTAAAAAAAGTATAAAACTTTCCAATATTTCTAAACTAATTTCTTCTCGTAAAAAGTTAGGAATATCAGCAACGCGATGAAGAAGTGTCTGCTTGGTTTTGTCCAAAAGGGTATTTGCACTTAGGCCACCCTCTATGAGAAGTCGAGCAATTTCTATGCCATCGGGGGTAGGATTAAAAAATGACAAAAACCGCGTTTTTTCTCCTAGGGAATTAACACATAATTTACAACGGGCTAATTTTTTTTTAGAATCAGGAGAAAGCGCCTCCCATGTTTTTTTTACCTTTGCCATATTTTTAATAGTAGCTTTATAGATACACATATTATTCTGATAAAAGACCATAAAGGCTTCTTGTTCTGAGGCGCTAAGGTGTTCACAATCGCACTTTTTTTCCTTTTTTGAAGGTACAAGATTTTTTGTAGTTGTTGCTAAAAAAATTGAAGTTGCTAGCAACAAAAAACAATAATTTTTTAATTGAAAAATCTTCATTAATGCCTCTTTCTTTGAAAATAATTTCATCTTACAACGATTGATTAGATGAAGAATTTATAAAACTCCCCGATTTTTCGTCAGGAGTTTTCTCTTTGATTTTTATAACATCCCTAAAAGTTAAAGCACTGTTACGCATGGTTCTTGGCCGCAAAGGATTATTAAAATTGACACTAAAAAGACCAAATTGTTTGCCAAATCCTTCGTGCCATTCAAAGTTATCGGTTAACGTCCAATAATAATAACCCGGAATGTTATAGCCTTCCTGCTTTGCTCTATACATTTCCTGCACATAGCTTCTTATAAAATAAGATCTTTTTGTATCGTCACCAACGGCTGCGCCATTTTCAGTGATATAGATCGGCTTGCCCAGTGTGGCGGCGTCTACAATTGCATCATAAAAACGTTCCGGCTGGATTGCATAGTGCGTATCCGTCATAATCTGGCCGGGATAATGGGTGGTCCACACGCCAGCAACCGTGACTCTTGAATAAAAATTCAAACCCCAAAAATCGAATGAATTGGGGGCCCTATTATTTGTGCCTATTACTTTACTGCCGAAAGGAAGAGGATATTCGAATTTTCCTGTCTTAAAAAAAGCCAGAGTTATATCGTGGGCAAAAATGCGCGTCATATATTTACTCATGAGAGGGCTAAGGGGATCAGAGAATTGAGTCTCTTTAAAATAGGGCAACGGCAAGGAAAGAGTATATTTGTATGACTCAAAAATTAAAGGGTTGTGAGCTAACCCAATCTTTACATTTTTGCCTTGAGGCATTTTTTTAAGTTCATAGTAGAGCGTTACATGTGCATTTAAAAGATTAATGAGCACGGTAGCAGCCAACTCAAAGGAAAAAAGCTTGCCAGGTGGATGAATTGCCAAAACGTAGCCGCAAGCGCTTACCGCTCCCGGCTCATTAATAGTACACCAGAGCGGCACAAGATCAGCTAAATTCTCGAAAACTTTTTTACTATAACGCACGAAAAGGTCAATATTTTCTCGTTTTTCAAAGCCCCCTTTTTGGACAAACCATTGAGGAAGTACAAAATGGTAAAGGGTTACCATAGGCACAATACCATTTTCCTTAAGCGCCTCGCAAAATTCTCGATAAAAAGAAAGGACCTTTTCATTAAACACTCCCTCTCGAGGTTCCACATCAGCCCACTCTACGGAAAAACGTAAAGAATTACATCCCAAAAGTTTAAGAAGTTTTATATCTTCAAAAGCATGGTTATAAAAATCTGCCGAGATGCCTATTTTTTGACCTCCTGCAATGGCCGGTTTTGCTGTTAATCCTATATTTTTCGCAGTAAAATTAACTGTTGTTTTTTCCCATTCAGACCAATTACTCTGCACTGAAGATTGTCTCTCCATTTTTAAAGTCTGCGGATGACCCCCTGCCTGAAAGCTAGAAATAGCGACACCTTTGAGAAAGTCTTGTTCAACAATGAGTGATGGTTCTTCGGACACTTGGAGAGGAATTCTATCAAGAACTAACGTAGAAGATATGGTAACATCTTCTGTTTCCATTGCACAATCACGCGCAAACCAAAAAAAGAGGAAATACAAGCCTATTCTTGTAAATATTTTCTTCATTGTTCCTATTCATATTTTTCTTAAGTTTTCTTTTTTATGTTCTTGGTTGTTGAGCGCCTTAAGGCCCTTTCTACATTATTTAATGAATTTCCAAAATTTTGTAGAACTTTAGCCAGGCTAACCTTTGTTGTCTTGCCCGCAGGAACACCGTTGCCACGCTTTTGTGCAGCATTCTTTTTTTCTAACGTTTTCTTTAGGTTGGCAAGAGCGATTGGACTTAAGTTTTCATACAGCGAAGGGGTATCAATGTGTTCTTTTAAATATTGAAACCTTTTTTTATAGCTCGCAACATCTTCGCCAGTGGCTCGCGCAAGGTTAAATTTAGTTAATTTTCTCACCACTTCATATACTTTTCCCGCATAGATAAAATGAATGCTATTTTTTTGTGGTGTAAGCCAAATATTAACATATGAAATAGTTTGTGGAGAGGCGTGAATTTGAGTAAATACATTGCTCATATTTTTCGAAAATAGACCCGTAATTTCTTCAATAAGAAAAGTTTTTTGGGGAGCAAGCCCATCAATATTTAAAAAACTATTCAAAAGAGCTTCAACGCTCTGTATGGTAGAAGAAATTTTGTTGATAGAATGAAAAGCATTGCCGGGAATCATAGAAACAATAGTAGGCGCATTGTTTTCTTGTGCCGAATTTTTATCGTTTAAGGAAGACTTGGTATCAATTATAAGTTCGAAAGGAATAATTGACGCATATAAAAGTATTCCCAGAGGATGTGCTGGCTCACCCTTTCTTTTAAAAAAAGTAGCAATGTTAAGAGGCTGTGTACGTGTCCTTGCCAAAATTGAACCAATTGAAACCACTTGGTCATCATTAAGAACTGAGAACCAGGGCAATCCGGGGAATTTGATTTGGGGTGCCGATTGTACTCCTAAGGCTTCTAGATTAGCACCCAACGATTCTGCGATGACACGATAATCAATAATATCTGAATTAATAGCCTTTCTGAAAAACTCAGCATACTGAAAATACGATTGCACTTCTAAGTGGCCATTTTTAGAATAGACGGCTAGCCCAAGAGCCAGATTGGGAGCATCGGTCAATGCCCGAGCAATAATTGCGAAAGGGAAAGTTTTTTCTGTCTCTTCTTTCATGTCTTTATAAAGAATTTCACTATTGATTCCTCCAGCATAACATGAATCATAACAGAGTAATTTTGTAGTAATTTTTTTTTCAAGAAATGCCAGGAATTCTTTAAAGTGGGCAAGTGACAGAGCAGTAACAGCATAATTTATCTGTCCGTGACCTATTATATAAACAACCCATCGAGGTATAGCCCTTTTATTTTTATATTCGCTGTTGGTAACAAAAATACTGCTATAGTTTGTTGTTTTATTCCAAATTCCTTCAATAAAATAATCAGCAAAATGAGGTTTGGGAATTGGTTTTTGAATATCAGCAAGAGTAACGGTTGCCATATGATTTACTTTAAGCCCCATTAGGTATTCTGTGGATGTAATAGGCTTTTGAGGAGCAAAGTTTATTACACTTTCATCACTTATTTTTCTATCTTGTAAATATTTTCTTGGCAATAAAAGATATAATGAAGAATTAATTTTTTTGATGATCCAATCACGCGCAACCTTAGAAGTAAAATCAAGTGCTGCCAAAATAATGCTTTTTTCTTCTAGCGCTTCTTCATTATCCATCGTCCCGTCATTTCTTTTAGATGTTAGGGTACTAAATCGCCAGGCAAGTTCATCAGGGTTTTTTTTCGTAGATTTTTTAGTTGTGCTTACATTGATAATAAGTGACGCTGAAACTATAATAGGCGCTGCTTCTTGCAAAAATGCAGAAGCAAAACTAATACTGTCAGCCCCAAATTTATAATTTTTAGGCTGATCATCATCTTCAGTATCATCTAATAAAATTAGAAGTCCATTTGTAGGCGAAGAAGCCAGTTTGCTCTTTCGATGGGCTTCTTGGGCGATAACAAAGCTCATTGGTATTGCGCACAACGTTACGGCAACAGCAAAAAAATATCTTATCTGTTTCTTCATTACGAGCCCCTTTCTTTTCATAAGTTCTATCACTAGAGCCCATACTATCAGGAGACGTTTTTTTTTAGCAAGAATCAGACAGCAGCATGCGGAAGAATTTTCATCAGAGCAAAGCTGCAAAAATACTGCGAGAAAATCACGAAAGTTTCTATGCCTTTATGCCAATGCCCGCACCGAAAATGGCAATGCCACCAAGAAATATAGCTAATGATTGTTTCGCTAAATAAAGGGTACCTAAGGCACTTAGTCCAAATTTTATCCCCGACGCAACAGTACTTGGCTTATCTAAATTCTCCGAGGATACGTTATCGGTTAATTTTAAGAATTGAGAGTAACTGTAACGTCCTAATTTATAGGTTAATACTCCCAAGGAGCCACCCATCAGTACCATGACGCCGCCGGTTACCATGAAAGCTATTCCGACCGGCTTAGTAAATGCTGGAGGGAGATTGCTATTGTGATGAATTATGCTGGTTTCAGCTACAGAAGATACTCCAGGAAGTTTGGGTAAGCTGATAGTATGATCCATACTCAAGACTGGCACAAAAAAAGTAGGGACAGATAACATGAGAAAAATAAAAGTTAATTTTTTTTGAATGGCTCCCATACAATATTGTCCTGTTTCTTAAAATTAGATTTAAAAATATACCTAGAATATATATTTTTTTTCACTAATCAACAAGAAATACTTTAATAGACTACTTTATTTCCTGTGCAATTTCCTGGTCCTGCGCCATTCCCTCTTCCCCTGGAGCTGGTGTTGAGTCTGGCTCAATCATTAAGCGTCTCATTGCGGTTGTCATAAAATTAACCACCCCATCAATAAGGCCGGCTGCATTTTGTTTAACCGCAGGAATATTATGAGGATCTAAGAAAATTTTTCCTAAATTTGCAGCAATTGCTAAACCTTGAGCAAAAAGCATTTGATCTCGCACATCAGGATGCAATTGAGGGGGCTTGGGCGCCACTTCATGGCGCAGTTGAACTCTGGCCTGCTTAGGCTGATGTGCTCGTAAAATAGTGAAGTTACCAAAAATGACTACTACTAAAAGATGCTTTTTCATAAAAACCTCCCTGCTTGGATACATCGTTGCAGGAAAGGTAGCACAAGAAGCAATTGATGAACAATAGTTTGTCTATGTTTTATAGGTCATGTTCCTGAGAGGGCTGTTGAGTTTGTATCAAAACCTGTAGAACCCTTTTATGAGTTGCTTGTTGTACCGTAAATAAATAATTTTTATATTTCATTTGCTGACCTTGCACAGGAACATGTTGAAGTTTCTCTGTCAAAAAACCACCCAAGGTTACAGCCATTTCTACTTCGAAATTTATTTTTAGAAGTTTTCCAAGGGCGTCCAAGTCTAAACTTGCATCAATCAGCCATTCTTCGGAAGACAAAGGTACAATTTTCCTAATTGTTGGCTCATATTCATCTCTAATTTCTCCCACAATCTCTTCTAGCACATCTTCTAAAGTTACTAGGCCTGTAATGCTGCCAAACTCATTTGTTACCATCGCAATATGCATACACTGATCTTTAAACTGATGAAGCAGTTGATTAATTTTCATGCTTTCAGGTACAAATAATATAGGACGAACTAGATCTCTTATTGTTGCCGGCTTTGTTGCTGACCTCAATAAGGCAAAAATATCTTTTTGATAAATCATTCCAATAATATTATCCGTATCATTTTGATAAACAGGCACACGCGAAAATTGATACTTCGAAAAAAGCTCCAACGAAGCATCGAGTGAGGAATTTCCATCCAACATTACAACGTCTAAGGATGAATTCATAATTTCGCGAACAGGTTTATAACCAAGCTTAAAAATACTTTGCAACATGGCACTTTTGGTTTTTTCCATACCTCCTATCTGATCACTCTGCTCAATCAAAAATCGAATTTCTGGCTCTGATGTTAATTTAGTAGCCACCCCGGGCATTCCACCAACTAATTTAATAAAAAAATTCGAGACCTTTATAAGAATTGTAACTAAGGGATGTAAAAGATAAAAGGCTACATTCGTAACCCATAATGTGGATCCAAAAAAATTTTCACCATGAACCTTAGCTATACTTTTAGGAATAACCTCGCCAAAAATAAGAATTGCACATGCACCGAGCCCAATTCCAAGTGAAAACCCTACACCACTGGAAATATGCAACAGGAGCGCAAAATTTTCCATAATCGCCGTACTCAAGGCAGCAGCCGTAACATTTGCAAAACTATTAGCAATCAAAATAGTTACTAATATCTGATGAGGATTATGAGCCAACACTGCTAAAAGTTTTTTATAGCGGCGTGTCGTTGATTCAATTTCTTTGAGCTTAAACGGACGTAATGCCGTAATGCTGGTTTCTAAAAAGGAAAAAAGGGAACAGCTTATTAATGCCACAAAAAAGCCAAGCCCTTGCCAGAGCAATATACTCCACTGCACCTGAAAATCCATGAATTACCGTAAGCCTCTTTCGCTACATCTCACAATGTAAAATTACTCAATAGAATCATTTGAAGTGGTAATCTCTTTATCAAAAAATGACTGTAACTTCTTGCTACGAGAAGGGTGACGCAATTTGCGTAAAGCCTTTACTTCAATTTGACGAATTCGTTCGCGTGTCACTGAGAAGTCTTTACCGACCTCTTCTAAAGTGTGCTCAGAAGCACAATCTATACCAAAGCGCATTTTAAGAACTTTTTCTTCGCGAGGGGTCAAGCTTTTTAAAACTTCTCTGACCTGTTCTTTGAGATCATTACTTGCAACTGCATCTGCTGGAGATAGTTCATCCTCATTTTCGATGAAATCTTTGATAAAAGCATCTTCACTATCACCCACCGGCGTCTCAAGCGATACTGGTTCACGAGAAATTTTAATAATATTTTTAATCTTTTTTTCGTCAATATTAAGTTCTTTAGCAAGCTCACCATGGCTTGGTTCCCGCCCATGTTCTTGAATAAAAACTCTTTTAATTTTATTAATTTTATTAAGAGTTTCAACCATATGAACAGGGACGCGAATGGTTCTAGACTGATCTGCAATAGCACGGGTAATTGCTTGACGTATCCACCAGGTAGCATAGGTTGAAAATTTGAATCCTCGCTCAAATACAAATTTTTCTACTGCCTTCATAAGGCCGATATTTCCCTCTTGGATCAAGTCTAAGAAGTGCAGCCCACGGTTAACATATTTTTTAGCTATATTCACCACAAGACGCAAATTTGCGCTGGCCAAATCATCTTTGGCCCGTTTATCTTTAATTTGACCTAAGCGATATTGCTTATAAAATTTTACCATACTCTCCAGAGGCAAACCCATTTCGCTTTCTGTTTTCTTTATGGATTTTTTACAAGCTCTTATCTCACTTTCTAGAGTCTCAATAACATGTTGTTTTTGAACAATATCTGGCTGATTGGCTCCTTTAAAGGCTTCTATTTGACTTAGTAATCCTTGTACCTCATCAGTTATGCGATCAATAGCTGCTTGGCGCTCTTCTATCTTATTTAAAGCTTTTTCGATACGAGTACCAAGCTTGCGAATAATTTTATTAGAGAGCTTTATAGATTGTATCGTAAGAGCAATTTTTTCCTTGTTCTTTTTTACTTTATCAAGCATCTCTTTTTTCGCAGCTGACGTATCAAGTTTGCCACGATAACTATGATAAATCTTCTCTTCATTAGCGACTAAATCAGCAATTTCATTAATCGTTTTTAAGAAGGCATCTTTTTCTTCTTCAATTTTTGGAATGTTTTCTTCATCATAAGAAAAAAATTGAATAACGTCCTTGAGAATTAAAGAGTCCTTGGTTAAACGCTCTCCAATGCTAATAAGTTCTTTATGAATAAAGGGAAACTGAGAAAGAGAGTCGATGCATTCACGTTTTGATGCCGAAATTTGATCAGCAATAATGGTTTCGGTTTTTTTATTAAGCAAAGGAATTTTACCAATATCTCGCAAATAACACTTCACACCATCAGCTATATGAGCAACTGCTGCCGCTGATTGTCGCGCCTCATCTTCACCATCTTCCTCCTCTTGACCCTCTTGCTCCTCTTCTAAGTCATCCATATCTAATGAAGATTCTAGTTTTTCTTTAATATTTTTAGAGGTCAAAAGCTCATCATCTCGTTCAAAGGCATCCAGCTCGCTACTTGTAGCATCCAGCTCCTCTTGCATTAATAACTCGATGCTTTCTTTATCTAAAAGACGCAATAGCGTATTGGTCTCCACATCAGAAAGATTATTCTTATGGCTAAATTCCATCACCTCTTCATAACTTAAAAAACCAATTCGTTTTCCTTTTTGAAAGAGAGGCTCAAGGGCCACCTTCTTCAAGTCATTACGATTAACTTCGGTTTCATGAGCTTCGATGCCACCTTTTGGGGCTAATTGCTTTGCTTTGTTCTGTTTATTAGAACTAATAAGTTTCTCTAATTTTTCATTGCGATTTTTTTTAGGAGCACCCTTTGGTTCTAGCGCCCCTTTTTTTTCCTTAGTCTCCCGAGCCATACATCCTCACTAAGATTTTATAAAACTATGTGCCTTGGTCTTAATTTGCTGAAACTCTTCTAAAAGTTGCTCCACTTTGGTCGCATCTCCAGCTTTTTGTGCACCAAGAATTTGTTGGCCAATAGACTCTACAGACTCTTTCCAGCGCATTCCTTGTAATTTTCGGCTTAACTGATCTATTTCTTTAAAGTCAGTATAACTTTGAAATGTGCTCGTAAGCTCATTCACTATGTGACGCTCCTCCTCTCCTAAATCCTGATAAAAGTCCATAAAGGTCGGCATAGGTTGCTTTGCTAAATATTCCTGCATTTTTGACAAAATAGCCCGAAGGGGCGGCTGAAAACAACCAAGGAGAGCTGCATCATCCTGAGGCAACCGATACATACTGTTTATTATAACAGAAAAGAGTTTTTTTTCTATGGCTGAGGATCTATCTATTTTTGCAATGCTATTAGGAGCAAGGCTTGAAGTACTCTCTATTTTTTCACTTGTAACCAAAGCAGTAGGGGCCAAATAAGATTCTAAAATAGCTTGGGGGACTGCCAATGTTTCAGCGCCTTTTCTCAATAAAAAATCACGCTTTAATGGTTCTTTGACAGCGGCTATCATGGCTATAAGCTTATGAGCAGCTTCCATTTTTTGTTGTAGATTCTTGTTTCTAAAGCCCGTGCCCAGCGATTCAATAAAGAAAACAAAAATATCTTGCGCCTGTTCAATATAGGGGGCCAGAGATATGCCGCTCTCTACAAGAGAGGCGGGATCATGCTGATGAGGTAAAGAAACAACACGAACATCCAGCTCAACATGCCAACAGAGGGTGGTCAATTTCAGAATCGCCTGCTGGCCAGCACTATCTCCATCATAAAGCACATAAATAGTATGAGCATATCTACTCAAAAGGGTTAAATGCTCCACAGTACAGGCCGTTCCCATAGTTGCCACTGCATTATAGTAACCTTGTTGTACCAAGGCCACGCAATCAAGATAGCCCTCAACCATATACACCAGACCAGTTGTCTGTATTGTTTTTTTAGCAAAGTCCAGGTTAAAAAGCGTGCTACCTTTATGAAAATAGGACGTTTCTTTAAGATTATAGTATTTTGCCCGTTCATCACTAGGTAAAAATATACGTCCACCTAAAGCAACGACACGACCCGTATGATCCTTAATGGGAAATAGGATGCGCTCTTGAAATGGACTATAGAGTCCCGAGCCGCTTTCAAAAAATAGATTAGCCTCAAGAATATCACGAATCAAAAAATGGTGAGCTTGAATCATTTTTATAAATTCCTGAATCGCTTCGCGGCCTGCTGGAAAGTAGCCAACGTTAAAAAGACTCAGAGTTTCTGGGGTTAGAGAGCGATCTTTGCAGTATTTTTGTGCTTTGCCAGAACGATTAAATTGTTCATGCAACCACTCAGCAACCAAATTAAAAAGCTTCCAATATCGCTTCCGTTTTTCCTGATTTTCATCAACAATTTGTTTATCATATTTTAAAAGATCAGCAGGAAGTAGAATGCTATATTGATCAGCTAAAAGAAGAGCTGCTTCAAATTGTGAGCACCCTTCAATATTAGCGATGAAAGAAATAACATCGCCGCTTTTGTGACAGCCAAAGCAGTAAAAAATTTCTCGTCCCGGTGTTACGCTAAAGGAAGGAGTGCGCTCTTCATGAAAGGGACAAATACCTGTCCAATAGCCACCCATTTTTTTAAGAGTGGTGTAACCCCCCACAATCTCGAGAATTGAAATTTTACTTTTAATGTGCAGAAAAATAGTCATAAATTGGGTGTGCGTTGTAAACGCTTGTTAAAAAGGAGAGCCATCAATGAAGTAATTAAGAGCAAATAGGCACTAGTGTGATCAAACAAAAAATAGCTATCTTTTGACCAAAAAGTCTTTTCCCAGCGCCAAAAATCCAGCAGTAATCTCTCTATAACCACTAAAAAAAGATAGAGTGCTGCTAAAACTCCCGGCCGTTTGCTTAAGTTCCATCGTAAGGTGAAAAGAAAAATAAAAATACTTAATAAGCACAACGCACTGTAAAGCTGTACCGGATGAATTTTAACGCCTAAGGGCGCCATGCATTTAGAATTTAAATAGATAACCCCCCACAATTTTTGCCCCAAAATGGGCGCGCCATAACAACATCCAGCCAGAAAACATCCAATACGAGAAACTGCTTGAACCAAGGATGCATACACCGCAACAGCATCTAAAAGTATCAAGGCTGATATTTTTTTCATTAGGGCAAAAATGACAAGCCCCACCAGTCCGCCCGTTATTGCGCCAAGAATAGAAAAGCCTCCATCCCATACAAAGAAAAATTCTTGTAAGCTTAGAGTCTTGCTGCTTAAAAAAAACAGTAGCCTACCACCGCTAAGCGCCGACGCAATCAAAAGGAAAATAATAGATTCGCAGTAATTCCAAAGTCCTGTTTTTTTGATCCAATTATCATATCGAGCTACCAACAAAGCTAAGGTAATGCCACTAATAATTGCAGCACCATAGCTGTGAATAGCAAAGGAACCGCTAAGATGAAAAAGGATCGGATACATACTTATAACCAACTAAAAAATTACCATATCTGCACTGTAAATAATCACCTATTTCCTTAGTTTATCACAAACAAAAAATCTTTTCTGTTTGTTTTTCAATTTTTATAATTGAAAATATTTTTGTAATTATGTTAGAATTAAATAGGTATATGTATTTTTTGTTTAAGTGTGCTGTATCATAACTTTTAAACGAATAATTGAGCAAGAAAGTGGTCCTTACTATAATGAAAAAAGTGTTTTTTTGGATATTTATTTTTTTTGCAGCAGCAAGCGTGCAGTTTGTTATGGGGTCATATCTTTCTCAAACCGCAGCTCAAGTACATCAAGGGGGATATGATGGAATCGAAAAAATTATGGTTGCGGTAAGCTATGGACAAACTAATAGATGGATCCGAATAATCAGACCAGAGGTAGCTACTGGAACGCCTTTAACTCCAGGACAATCTACTCGAATTGCCCAGTTTCCCACAGAACTTAATGCTCTAAAAATTCCGTCACGAATTGCTGTGGATATCCCTTATGTTCTTCGCGAAGACACTTATAACAACAATAAAATAAAGCGTTTAGTAAAGATTGGCAACTTAACGCGTTCTGTGGAAGACTATCTACGCTTGACTTATCCCGCTATAATGCTCTTTAACTATACAAAAGTACTAAAAAATACCATGAATGCTTCCTGGCCTCAAGTATTAAACCCTACTGATCTAGAAGATGCCGATTTTATTGCAAGTGGAAGCGTTTGTGTGGAGATATCTTATGATTACAGTGATGAAAGAGCCTAAAAATTTTTATTTATCTTTAATAATTATACTTGAAATTTTAATATAAATATGTTATTATTTTGTGTGATTAGTATTAATAATAAATATTTATTAAATTAGACAAGGTTCGTATGAAACACCCAACATTCACCTTTTTTCATCTTTTGATACTTTTGGTTATGCTAGGGAGCGCTAAAACTATCATTTATGCGGCACAAATATCCCACCAGCCACTAGCTCCAGCAGCATCTTATCTTAATGGGCATAATGGCTTAACGGATAATGGCATAACGCTTGTTAAAGTAACAATTGAACCTCATGCTGCTCACGGCAGTGCCACTATTCTTGAAAACATCGAGCCAGTTGAAGTAGTTGTTCCCTGTGAACTAATTTTTTCTAGCAGGACATGGAGGCCATTTTTAAACGTATCCCTCGTTGAAATTAAAAAGGCGGTTTTCGAGCATCTTTTATCCGCCTATAGCTTATCTAGAGTTAGAGGTTTTTTTCTCAGAAAAAATCCTGAAAGCCCTGAGAATCCTTTTACTACCATAAGCGAAGAATTTGAGGTGGGTGCCGAAGATATTGACTCAGGTGATGTGTATCTGCGACTTACCTACAATTAACTAGAGAATTGATTATGAATATAAAAAAACTCTTATTCGGGATCACGCTCTTTGTTCTTTATGGCACCTATAATTTTGCTGCACGTGCTCGAGAAATTAACATTACTCTTAGATGGGGCAAATCTATTGGTAGGGACGCCGTTGCTTTTGTTGAAGGCAAAAAAACTTATCCCTTAGATGAAAAATGTAATTATGAAATTATTTGTTCCCGAAAAATTACAATTGATGCTTCAACACTTCCTTTTCAATTCAATATATCTCGCGCACAAAGAGAAATTTCTCTGGATTCTTTATCCAGTGCCATTCAACACAGATTACATGGTGACAAAAAATTAACACATTATGCTATACAAAAAATCAATATAAATGATGATTTTTATGAACCTAGTGATCCTCTTAACAAAATAAGCTATGCTAATTTTATTAACACCAACATTATTTTTGAGCTTCGCCCAAAAGATCCCAAATCTGGATCTTTACATTCGTTTTCTTTTTCCCCAAAAACCGCGGAATCAAAGACTTTTTTTCATAAGCCTGACACGGTAAAAATTCAGTGGAATAATTCGATTAGCACTTATGGTATTCTTAAAAAACAATATTGCCCTGCTACACCAAATTTTTCCAAATCACAAGAAATCAATCCCCGCAAATGTTCTATAGTCTACCAAAGACCTGTTGAAATTGATTTTCAAAAAATAACCTCAACCAATTCAGAAAAAGTTGCTTTGTTAAGTCAAATAGTTGATGCACTTTGCTCCGCAACTAAGAAAGATCCTGATTTGCGCCGATATACCATAATTAAGCTGCTTAAGCCTGCGGAAACATCTCTTAATGCTCCGCTGAAAATAACACAAGAAGAATTAAAAGATTTGGTATTTTTGATAGAAAAAAATAAAAAATAATTTTAACCTATGTAGCCATTTCAATTATGCGGCAAGGTATGATAGAATAACTAGCATGAATACGGTTATTTTTATTGGGCAAACACTTTTTTTGAGCATTATTTCATTGATCGCCCTCAGAATGGGAGTCCAGGCAGCCACTGCCTATGCAGCAGTGCTGACTCTTTTAGCGAACTTGTTTGTTCAGAAGCAGATTGTTTTGTTTGGGTTAGAGGCTACTGCAAGTGATGCGCTCGCAATTGGAATAACCTTAACCCTTAATTTAATGCAGGAATTTTATGGCAGAAAAGCTGCGCGTAACGGCCTTATAGCAAGTTTTTTGTGTGCAGGAGTATATGCATTTTTAACTCTGTTTCATCTGAAGTATCAGCCAAGCCCGTCTGATTCTTTAAACGTCCATTTTATCGCTCTTTTGGCCGCAGCTCCTCGAATTATTGGCGCGTCGCTCATAAGCTTTCTTATTTCGGGATTTTTAGATTACTATCTTTTTCAAATTTTTAAAAAGATATTTAGGTCACGGTTTCTCTTTTTCCGTAACTATGGATCAATTGCGCTATCTCAAGCAGTTGACACCCTTCTTTTTAGTTTTTTGGGGCTCTATGGGCTGGTTTCCCATCTTGGCCAAATAATCGTAGTTAGTTATGCTATAAAGAGTGTAGCTTTGCTGCTCACCAGCCCCGCTGTATGGTTCTCGAAAAAATTACTACACTACCCAACGCTAAAATTATGAGCTTCTTTAAGTTTGAACTTTTGTATCAATCTACTCGATCTAGAGCCCGCGTTGGCAGAATTCATACTCCCCATGGGATTATCGATACGCCAAATTTTGTGGCAGTGGGAACCAATGCTACGTTGAAAGGAATTGATCCAATAGCTGCTGATGCGTGCGATTTGCAGCTCATGTTTTGCAATACGTATCACCTTATCATTCAACCTGGAACAGAAATTATTAGGCAAGCGGGAGGGCTGCACGCTTTCATGAATCGATCCCAGCCAATTATCACTGACTCGGGTGGTTTTCAAGTTTTTAGCTTGGCCTATGGTACCGTTTTTGAGGAATTGAAAAGCTGTGGCAAAAAAAAGCATGAGGGATCAGTTATAAAAATTAATGAGGAAGGGGTTCTTTTCCGCTCTTATCGTAATGGTGATCCTATAGTACTAACCCCAGAATCTTCGGTGCAGGCACAAAAGGATTTGGGCGCTGATATTATTATTCCTCTTGACGAACTGCCCCCTTATAATATTAATTCTGACGAACTTAAAAAAGTGCTCGATCGTACACATCGTTGGGAAAAACGTTCTCTTGATTACCATCGCCAGAACACTCAGCAACAAGCTATGTATGCTGTAATTCATGGCGGTATCGACTGGGCTTTACGCGCTCAGAGTTGTGATTATCTTACCAATTTACCATTTGATGGATGTGCTATCGGAGGTAGTTTAGGAAAAAATAGGAATGAAATGTTGGCTATGCTTAAACAGCTTATGCCTCGTCTGCCATATCATCTACCAAATCATCTGTTAGGAATTGGCGATCTTGGGTCGCTTGCCGACTCAATAAAACTTGGTATTGATACTTTTGATAGTTCTTATCCAACGCGGTGTGCACGACATGGTCTTATTTTTACCGAGGAAGGTGATATAAAAATCATGCGGAGCCGCTATAAAAATGACTTTAGCCCTTTGCAAGCTGAGTGTCCTTGTCACACCTGCAAAAATTATAGCCGAGCCTATTTGCATCACCTTTTTAAAGCAAAAGAGCTAACCGCACTGAGTTTGGCAAGTATTCATAACCTGCAGCATATGATGGTGCTCATGAAAAATTATCGACAAAAAATTTTAGATGGACAATTGTGAAAAATATCTTTATTTAAATGCTTTTTTATTAATCTAGGGGGTTCTCATGTTCAATTACAAGCAATTTTTTTATCTTTTCTTGGTGCTATTTGGGGCGCATAGTAACAGTAGAATGTATGCTATGAAGGAAGCACATACACCAAAAAAAAGCATGTGTTATTTTCATTTGCGCCAACGTCCTTTAGGCACTGATTGTATCCATTGTATTCCAAGAGACTTAATTAAAAAAACTATACAGGCATTTCCCTTGGAACAAGATAAAAGCCTGCTTAAAATGTCTCTCACAAGTAAAATTTCGATAAAAAAAACCATAGATGGGAACGATTTTATTTTTGATCTTGCTAAAGATCTTGATCATCAGACCGCTGCGGTAGCGGCTGCATATTGGTCTTCTTCTGTTCAAAAAATGTTTTTAGATGGTAATTTGGAAGTATTGATCGATACAATCAACCTCAAGTCTCCTAATAGTGTACAGGGAGTTTTACATCTATACCCGCTTTCAGAAAATATTAGGCGTGCTGCTTTTAGAATAGAGATAGATACCCAGACAGGAATATTTAAGCCTATTACCATCAAAGGGGAGCCTACCAACACAACACTTTTACTGTTAATTCCGCAAAATTCAAAATTCTATGCTTGGTTTGAACTAGTTCATAGCAAAGAGTATCAATATGCATTGCCTAGTGATGCGCTTTTTGCTAACAAAGTTTTAGGAGCTATACGACTTTTTGTTCCGGAAACCGGCACTAGTGATTCTTTAAGTCCCGGCGAGGATAAAGATTATACTTTATAGAACAGTTACTTTAAGAAATTATTATAATTATAAGAATAAAATGTATGCAAAACAAATTAATTTTCCTGTTAATCTTTCTTCTTTGTGGTGCTTTAGAAGATACCAAAGCCATGGAATCCTGGCCTATGACTCGCTCGTTGATCTCTGACTGGAAATCTAAAATTTCGACAGCTTTTTTATTAGCCGGAAGTGGACGTCTTCTCTCTAACTATGTAGCTGATTATGGACCACCGCTCTCTTTACCGGAAAAAATAGCAGTTGGAACAACAATTGCTGTGACAAGTTTTTATACTATGTTCAAAGCTTTTGACACTTTTGTGGGCCTGCGCGCAGACTATTCACCCAAAAAGACTGACAATAACAGAGATTTTATTGAAGAAATAGAGCGACTCAGAGCAGCGGGTAAAAAATCTATAATTGTAAGTAAGGATGATGAATGTGCTATGGGTCCTCTAGTGCATAATATTTTTGATCAGCTGAAAAAAAACTCGCTCAAGGCATATTTTGTATTAGCAGTTAATGAATGGTATATTAACGCTCCTCATCGTTTTATGCGGTTAAAAGAGTTTATAAATGATTCTCAAACTGTGTGGGGACACAAAAAAGGCAATCTAATTAATCTTACCCTGATATTCCCCGATGCATATGGACAAAGCACCCGAACTAGGGCTGATGATCTTAAAGACATACTAGAAGGTCTACCAAAAACAGATCAAACTTTCTTCTTAATTGAATCGATCCAACCTGTGCAATACTTCTACTTTAATCCGATGAGCTTTAAGGCACCCGAAGCTTCAGTAGCAAAAAGTATATTTAGAGTGGGATTTAAAAATTGGATCGAAAGAGAAAAAAGCAAAAATAGCAATAAAGAGAAAGAAAAACAAGAGCTACCTATATATCAATCTTTTTTAGAGGAAATAGAAAAAAAGATATCATTTGACTCCATAAATCCCTTAGATGGAAAGAATTTAGAATCGCTTATGGACAGCTTTTACGTAAGCTGCGCTATGAGAAACTTATATGCATATAAAACGTATGAGAACACAGAATTTTCAGAATGGGATTCCTTGTCGTCGCCGCTTCAAATTATTACTTCTGATCAAGCGTGGCAGACTCTTGAGCAAGAACTTCAAAAAAACCATTATGATGAGTTTTGGGAAGCTAACCTAAAGCAAGACGCTGCCTATTCTCTGAAATCTTTGTCTGAACTTCTTAAGTCAACTTTTATTGGGCTTACCCAACAGGATATAAAAAAATGGCACGCAGATCTGTTGAGGAAAATGCAAGATGCTAGAAGCAAAACAGCGGCCGAACATTTTATCGAAGCTATTAAAAAACTGCAGCTGGAAAAAGAAATAGTAGAAGCTTTTATAGTGTGGCAAAAAATAGCGCTTCTCTTACCTTCGGAAACGTCAAAAGAGGAGGATGGTGAGGAACATTAGAGCCGTTAGAGTTTTGTTGTTATTTTTTTTATGGTGGACAAACAACAGCTATTGCTTTCTAAATGGCTCTGAACATAGAAAAAAAATTATTGCGGGAAGTGTTGCGATGCTAACAGGGAGCTATGTAGCCTTACAAGCAATTCCCAAAATAATGGCCATATCGGCATGGCGCACATTACCCTCTCAGATTACTGCAAAAATGCAGCCTGCTACGTTTCAAGACCTGCAAACAGCTACTAAGATCATCGGTGAAAATTATTGGAAAGAGTTCATTGCCGGTACCTTTTTTTTATTTAGCACAGGATATCTTGTAAAAAAGTGGTTAGAAAAGCCTAAAACGCTATACTTTGAAAATTCTCTGGTTTTAGAGACGAAAAACAATATTGAACATTTGACCCATGTGCCAGAGTCACCAAGTATTAGATGCTCTGATGATGAAAAAAGAAATTCGTTCAGAAGGGGATTTTTAAGATGGGCGCAAGTAAAAGATAGTAATGCATTAGAACCGTCCTTGCAGATTTTTTTAGACAACATTACAAAAAATATAGCGTGGGGTATCCCCCCTCATACATTAACGCAGCAAGACTATGGCTCTATTATGGAAAGCTACTATGTAGGTCGGGCAATGTATAATTTGTCCCAATCCAATCTTCCTTCGTTTCTTACTCCTCAAGCTGCAGATGTCTTTTTCCTACAGATGCTTACAGAGGCATCAGAGACAACGTCTGAAGCAAGTATAATAAAGGATAATTACTCTTATCAGGCTGCCCCTGCTTTTATCGCTCTTACAGAACAAGACATAGAAGGATGGTACCAAAGTGTGTGCCAAGAAATACCTTCTGCTGCTCAAGAAAATAAAGAATCTATAGACGCTTACTTTAGAAAAAAAGTTGAACAGCTTATTTTGGAGAGGAGAATAGTAGAGGAGCTTTTGATCTGGAAAAGGGTACCGGCACAATCATCAGAATGGTCAGAACTAGCTCGCGAACTTCATTGGGAATGTTTAAGCGAAAATGTCGCTTATGAGGGACCCCCTCCTCAAGATCCTCTTCTGGTTATTGGTCGCCTTTCTAGAGAATATGTACAAAAAAAAAATAATGATATATCCCCCCAGAACAAAGAAGAATATACAGACAAAGTCTCACATTTCCACATATTTGCTCAAGAGAGTGGTCAGAGAATTAACCAATATGCACTACCTAAACAAGATATACTTGAACTCATTAAGAGATGGATTGAGAACCCTGTTGATCAGACTCATGAACGCAAAACAATAAGAATTTATTTAGCAAATCATGTGGACCAATACAAAGAATTCTTAAACAACGCTACTGATTTTATATATTACTCTCTAAAAGGCACAGAGTATGTATTACGCTTGGATTCTTCATTTAGTGGCGGCATTTTTAGAAATGCGAGCGAAGAATATAATGATGGAGGAAGTGGAGGATCTTATCTTAATTGCCTATTTCCTGCTGCAGCTAAAGGCACTGAAAAAGAACTAGAAGAATTACTTGTCGATACCAAACAAAAAGCAGATTATTTCAAACTGTTTGCGCAATTTTTTGGAGAAAAAATAGGACAATCCTTGGGGCATGAAAGGAGATATTTTATACCAATAACTGATGAAAGATGGCTAAGAAACCAGCAGAAAAAGACCCAATGATTAAAATTATTAATTCAATTCAGAATCCTCTGATTAAAACCATTGCAGCCCTGGCACACAAAAAAGATCGCATTGCCCATCGAGCATTTATTGCCGAAGGCCTGACCGTATGCCAAACTCTATTGGAAGGCGGCTTTATTTTACGATACCTTGTTGTGAACAACGCCAACATGCAACTGATTACACGCTTGATTAAAAATCAAGAACAAAAGGCAATTTTGGCAAGCGATGAAGTATTTAAAAAAATAAGCCAATCTCAAACACCCAGCGGAATTTTAGGGGTTTTTGAAATGAAAGAAAACCCCAGCATGGCTGCTTTGGGTTCGGGCCTTATCTGTTATCAACTGCAAGATCCTGGTAATGTGGGAACCCTCATGCGCTCTTGCGCTGCTATGGGTAAAAAATCTGTGGTACTTATTGAAAGTGTGGATCCTTATAATCCAAAAGTAGTTCAAGCATCCGCTGGCATGATTGCCCATCTTGATATCTTTAATCTCAGTTTAGAAAAACTGAGGGAGCACGCTAATCGTCTTAAGTTAAATGTATGCGCTTTAGTTGTTCAGGGAGGCAGAGACGCCTCAGAGATTAATTTTGCCAATACGTTGTTAATGGTTGGAAATGAAGCGCGAGGCTTAGACAAGCAAGCTTTGAAAAACTCTGATAGTATGCTTAGTTTAGCTATGCCGGGTGGTATGGAAAGTCTTAACGTGGCTGTTGCAGGATCTATTGCACTTTACTTAGCAGCCCAACAAGAAGATGAGTAATTAAGATTTAAAGGCTCAGGGTTTCCAAAAAATTTTCTACCTGCTTTTTATAGTCCTCAGGATGTTCTTTTATTGCACAGGCATGCGACGCATCCTCAGAAAGCCATATTTTCTTTGGGCCTGCCAAGGTGGCATAGAGTTTTTGAGAACAAATTGATGGAGTAAAATCATCATGTGAAGAATGAATCACCAAGGTGGGAATTTTTACTTCTTTTGCCCATGCAACCACGTCAATCTTCTCCATAGAGGTTCCCACACTATAAGAAAACATCTTTTTACTCAACCAGAAAAAGGGAAAATGAGGTAGTCCTGTTAATAGAGTAAAAACCCTCCCAATTTGTTCAGCCAGGTTATCAAACGAGGAATCAGCAATAATTGCATCAAAATGAACGCCCTGTGCAGCTGCACCTATCAATGCTGCAGCACCCATCGAAAAACCAATTCCTACAATCGGTGATGTAGTACATTCAGCACAATTACGAACAAATTTAACTGCTGCCTGCACATCATTTCTTTCATGCCATCCAATAGAAACAATATCCCCCTGACTTTGACCATGTGCACGAAAATCAAAAAAGAGAATAGTGGCATCGTTAAAAATTTTAGCGATTCTCCAACAGTCTTCTTTGGTTCGATGATATCCATGACAGGCAATAATTGTATAACGTGCGTGAGGTCGACACATAAGGAGGCCCTCTAGCAATAAATCATCTGCGGTTAAAAAATGAACGAGTTGAGCACCTTGTTGCTCAAGCCATTCTCTTCTATCCTGAATAATGGCTTGTTGTGATGGTGTAGGTTGATAACGTCCAACAAATTTACGAGCAATATGATAAGAAATGGCTGCAGTCGCCACGCACCCAAGTATGCCACTTGCAAGAAGAAACAAAAGAAAAAAATGTCGCCAAGAGCATGATGATCTATGAACACATATCATATCATTTCTCTGCCAAGCTGCATGCCGCCCAAGAAATGAAAATGGAGGTGAAAGATAATTTGTCCAGCTCCAGCACCATTATTAACTACCAACCGAAAATCTTGCGTCGCTTGGTCTAGTTCGCTAATTTTTTTAGCAACCAATAAAAGATGAGCAGCGAGAGCGGCATCTTCTTTTTGAAGTGATTGAATATCTGCAACATGTTTTTTGGGAATTATTAAATAATGAATTGGCGCCTGAGGTGCAATATCTTTTATAACAAGGCTATATTCATCTTCATATATTTTTGAAGAAGGTAGAAGATCATTAATAATTTTACAGAAAATACAGGAGCTTACTTCATTCATAAATTATTACTATCATTTACAAAAATTGCCGATTCTACTTCGCTAAAGCTACGAAGGGCATACTTCGCTTAATCCATCCCTTAAAAAGATGGCGCAGCCATACGAAGCTCTTCCTGCTTGTGTAAACACTTCAACGATAGAGCGAAGTATGGTGCCGGGGGTCGGACTCGAACCGACACAGTGTCACCACCGCGGGATTTTGAGTCCCGTGCGTCTGCCAATTTCGCCACCCCGGCCTAATCAATTATTCTCAAAGAACCTTCAACTATTGTTTAGAATAATCAAATTAACTCTAGGGGTCAAATAAAAATAAAGAACCCTTGACCCTGAGCTAATCAGTTTTTTAGGGTAGTGATGTACGATTCATTATTAATGAAGGAGATGACATGAATAGCGTAGCATTAAAAATGTATGTAGGAAGTTTCATGCTGCTTTTTATTCATGTTTTTTCCTTAAATGCTGTGGTGAATTTTGATATTGCAACTACTTCTCCTGAACAAGTAAAAGCTCTGAAAAATCAGGATCCAAAAGAATGGACCATCGTGGTCTATATGGCAGCCGATAATGATTTAGAGCTTTTTTCACGCAGAAATTTAGCGCAACTTGTTTCGCTAGGCTCAAACAGCCGCATTACTCTACTTGTCCAGCTTGATACAAAAATTGCCGGGGGCAAGAAAATAACAAAACGATATTACATAGAGCCCAATCGTCTCGTTATCACCAATCAAAATCAAACGGGCATGGATAGTGGCAGTCCCGATACTCTTATTGACTGTATGCGATGGGCTTCCACCTATCGAGCTCATCATTTTATGCTTATTCTCTGGAATCATGGTACTGGTATTATAGATATAGGAAAACCTCGTGGTCTTAATCCATCTCTGCTGTTTAATTTTAATCCTCTCAGCAATTTAATAGAACTTGATCGTTCAATACCCTTCTTAGATTTTGCCACTGCGCCACTTATAGATCCGCGAGGAATTTGTTTTGATGATTCAACAGGAAACTATCTTACTAATCAAAAATTAGAATATGCCTTGCAGGTTATTACCCAGGACATTTTAAAGAAAAAAATTGATATTATTGGATTTGATGCGTGCCTGATGTCCATGATAGAAATTGCTAACATTGTGCGCGATTATGCTCATTTCATGGTTTCATCGCAAGAGGTTGAATTGGGAACTGGTTGGGATTATCAATTGGCATTTGCTCCCCTGATAAACAAAAAAATGACGCCCCTGGAACTTGCACGAACTATAGTCTTTTCCTACGAAACTGCTTATATAAAAATAACCCCTGATTATACACAATCAGCTATTGACCTCTCAAGCATCCAAGAATTGGAATTCAATGTTTATGAGGTAGCCCATCTTCTCACGATTATGCTTACGCATCAACAAGATAAGAGCGTCCGCGATACCGTTAGAATGTGTAGACATAATCAACTCTGCACTCATTTTGATGAGCCAAGCTATATTGATCTTCATCACTTTTATATCAACTTACTTAACAATCTCCAAAAAATGAAAGTACATCACAATTCACAGACCAAGAATATACAAACACGTCTCAAAACTCTTCTTCAAGAAGGGGCGCTCCTCATCAAAAAGAGCGTGCAAGCTAATGTCACCGGAAAGAATCTTAGCAATGCTACCGGCATATCAATTTACTTTCCAGAGCATGGCATCCATGGCTCCTATCGCCGTACTAAATTCGCCGCAGGAGGAGAGTGGCTTAACTTTTTGAGCGCAATCTTGGTTGCCTAAAAAGGACTTCACGCTTTTTTACAATAATTTTCATGAGCACGAGACACGCATGACACATTGTATGGTCAGCTGCCGTGGTGATACTATTTTCATGATCCCTTGCCAATTTTTTATGATAATTTTATAAAAAATTCAATCATATTTATTTTTTATCTATTCTATTGATTAATGCAAATAATAGAGTATAATTCAGATTAGACAGTATAATAAAGATTTGCGCAGGAATTGTATGAAAAATTATTTTATTGCGGGATTTTTTGCAGTGGCGGTGGGAATAAGCTTAAGCGCGAGGAAGTTAGGAAGGAGGGTTTATGTCTGCTATAGAAAAAATGCTTGAAGATAACCCGCTGATGGTTAATTTTCCTTTACTCAATTCAAAGAACGTGATTAAAATATATTTTCGAAAGAAAAAGAATGTTTAAAAAAATGTTATTTATATCTTGTATCCTTACTAATCTCTCGGTTTTTGCTATGCAGCAGCCTGCTCTTCAGCCATGGGTTGTTGCTACCACAGCTATAAAAATACAGTCATTGAAAATAAATTCCTCCATCACCATTCAAGACAGCACGACGGTAGCCGATGTTAAGAACTCTCTGTATGATTCTGAAGGAATACCGGCAGCACAACAGTCATTGCATGCTGTCTTAATACCCTGGTGGAGCGTCTTAGGTGTGGGAAAAAGACTAATGGCTGTTGCTTTAGATGATACTCAAAATATTAAGCAAATTATGAATCAGCATAATACCGATACTTTTCAACTCTATTTAACTCTTCGATCGTCCACAACTAATTAAGAAAACATCGATAACGGTCCTCCGATAGTTTCAAACACTGTCGGAGAACTCTCAGTCATAATTAATTTTTTGTGTCCGTGTTTTTTTGATTTCGCTTTTACGCTTTTTAGCTTGCAAGAGAACCTCTTTTTTAGCTTTAGACATTACCGTTGGTATACGTTTTTTTGGGATATGCAAAGCTTTGCTAACTATATCGCCCAGTTGGGCGAGCGCCAACTTCCTGTTTTGTTCCAAGCTTCGTGATGAACCATTGTGAATTATCAGATCGGCATCATTGGTTAATTGTGACTGTAATTTTTGAATTATACGCTCTTTTTGCATTTCGCTGAGTACCGTGCTTGTCCTAACATTCCAGCGTATGGTTATGCGTGTACTTGTTTTGTTGACATGCTGCCCTCCCGGACCGCCGGCCCTACTCGCCGTTATTTCAAGCTCATGGCTCGGAATTATAATACCATTTTTAATAGGAACGTCATTTTTCATAAAACTTCAAATTTAGATAAAAATTAGTTAACAGATTCAACATAAAACAATAGCGCTCTTTTTTTAAATAGTTCGATAAATAGATATCACCGCAGAGCATGTGCATTAAAGATTATTGCATGGTATCCTTATTATTGAATTCTTCGGTAAGATTGTTTAATCAATTTTGAAGAAAGGTTATATTTTGTATGCTATTATTAAAAATAAAAAATCTGTCTTTCTGTTTTTGCTTACCACAGCTCTAGTCATTTCCGGCCTACTAGAAGCAAAAATCTATTATCCTAAGGTTGGTTACTCTCAAAGCCAAACACCTATTTTTGCTTTTGATATGGACAAACTTCTTGTCAATCGAGGAGTATTTTCCGCACAGCTACTAGGTTTTCTTACCTATTTTTGGAGCACAAAAGAAATCTCTTGTGCTGATAAATGGCGAGCCCTGGGCCTGATAAAGGTGCTCAAAACGCACGGCAAGAAGCTCGCAGAATTGGCTGAGATTTTTGATGAACAAGTTGCAATTGATTATGCCACAAAATTTTTTCCACTTCTGAAAAAAAAGATTGCAACCGGAGAAACGTTAGGAGATCGATTGCTTAAAGTTCATCTCGAGAGTGCTGTCTGGAACGATAAAACAGTGACAATATTAAAAGAACTGCAGGATACAGGTTATCCCACGGCCATCGCAACAAACCATTCAGGCGATACAGTTTTTTATCCTTTATTGAAAACTCCTGAGTGTCCTCTAGAGCTCGAGAAATTTGCAGAAATTTTTACCTCCAATTCGGCGCCTCTGCGGCCGGGGCAGGTGCATTGCAAAAAACCAGACCCCGAATATTTTAACTTTATGGATCAGCGATTACAAAAAAAATTAAATCCTTCAACCAATCCGGCACAGAAGCGAATGATCATCTTCATTGATGATAGCGAAGATAATGCGCGTGCCTGTCCTGATGCCACCGAAAATTGTATCGGGGTACATTTTGACCTAAAAAACCCTAACGCCGTTGAACAATTGCGCAATGATTTAGCAGATTTAGGTACAAAAATAGCACGAAAAAATTCGGGAAAATAAGAGCAGCCCCTAATTGTCTAAATGGGCACAATTTGATATAGTTAAAGGGTACAATTTAATAGATTTTTTACCCACAACTCCAAGGAGCATCTCGGTGTTAATTCCTGAACTTTTCCGTACAATTGACGATTTTTCTCAGAATAAAGTTGCCATAGATTGGTCGCTGGCCTGGGAAAATGAGGAGCATCAAGAGACATTATTTGATGGACTGGAGATTGTACAAGAAGCATTATGTCTTGTGCCTGATATTGATCAATCTCAGCGCCTTCTTTTTGTAGGGAGATTGGCCCTGTTGCGCAGTAATTTAGATTTTACTGTAAGTCTCAGCCATGATGAAACTACATTTTTCAGCCTTTGCAAAGAGCTAGAAGACTTAATTAAAGAAATTATTTCGTATGGTTCATGGCTTGGTTTAGCCCAACAACGTCATAATGCTTTTCTTAAATATATTCAAGAACAAGAAACCAATGAAGATGCAACACCCGATGCTCAACAGATGATATTCTTCCAACCTGTTCTTTTAGGAATTGGTATTTCTAGTATTATCACCTTTGATCAAGAAGAATCCGATGAGGGTACTGAATTTGAATTTTGTTTGAAAGATTGTGACGATGAAGAATGTGATGCTCATGATGATGAAGAATCAGGCGCATAATTATACACAAAATAAACAATACCAGGATTAAATCGATACATTTCTTTAAAACCATATCGTTTATAAAGCCGTTGAGCTGATTCATTACTGAGGCGAGTTAGCAATTCGACACGTGTTGAACCCATTTTTTTGAGTTGGCCAACGGCATGATCCAAAAGACGGTAACCCCATCCCTGTCCTCTAAATTTTTCATCAACCAGCAAAAACAAGATTTTGCCTGAGTAAATCGAATTCTTTAGATAGGCGGTAAATCCTACCGGTTCAGCTTTATCATAGACTACATCAATAAAAAGATTGCCACGATTAGTTGTCTCTTGAGGGTAGCCTTGTGTCTCTATCATAAGCTCGGGAGAAAAACGGGACGATTCTTCAATAAGCCAATACCAATTGGTGGGGTCTTTGAACATTTTTAAAATAAAGGCAGAGTCGCGTGCTTTATCAAAGGGTACAATTCCCGAAACAACGTGATTAGAAACAAGATGGGTGTAGGCAAAATACAATCCTGCTACCAGACAGGGAGTTGCTACCAAGGCACTCAACATTATCTTTTTTAACGATATCTTCATTGTACTATGTCCTTAGTATAGGTAATTTTATATAATAGTAAGCCTAGAGGTGGCGCATTCAACAGTTCTTGCATAGATTGGGGAATAGCTAAAGCTATTTTTATTTTTTCTAACGGCTTTTGGCCTAAAGCGATCTGAAAACTTGCACCCACTATCCGTCGAATCATATGATGTAAAAAACTTTTTCCTCGAATCACGATTTGATAAGCACCCAATTCATCATTAAAACCTAAAAAAATTTCTTCAATGGTTCTTACGGTCGATCTGTTTCCGGGAGCTTTGCAAAACGAACGAAAATCATGAGTACCTTTAAAAATATTTAATGCCTCCACCAGAAGTTCCTTATCAAATTTGCCGGTAACAGTATAACCAAAGCGTTGAACAAAAGGCAAAGGCCTTTGTAAAAAAAAATGATAGTAATAGGTTTTTTGAGCCACATTTGCCCGTGGATGAAAGCCATGCGCGACTACTTCAAGCGATCTAATGACAATGCCTGAGGGTAAGTTTTTATTCCATATCTGAAGAATGCGTTCGCTCTCTAATTCTACACGAGTGGTAAAAATAGCTACCTGCCCCATAGAGTGTACACCCGCATCAGTTCTTGATGCTCCTTCTATGCGGACCGATTCCTTAAAGGCACGTTCATAGGCGGCTTGCAAATTATTAGCAATCGAAAATCCAGAGGGCTGAATTTGCCAGCCCTCATAATCTGTTCCATCGTATGCAACAATAATTTTATAGCATCGAGATTGAGCAGACGACATACATTTTATTTACGCAGATTTGATTTAAGTATTTTTTTACGAAGCCTAACATTATTAGGCGTTACTTCAATAAGTTCATCAGGCATAATCCACTCCATACACGTTTCCAGTTCCATGGCACGTGGTGGAGCTAAACGAATAGCTTCATCAGTTCCTGAGGCTCGCATATTGGTAAGCTTTTTTTCTTTGCATGGATTAACGCTCATGTCACCTTCACGGCTGTTTTCTCCAATAATCATTCCCTCATATAAGTTTTCGCCCGGTTTAATAAAGAGGACACCACGGTCTTGTAAGTTATCCAAAGCAAAACCGGTGGATGTTCCATTTTCCATGGAAACAAGCGAACCCTTTACGCGCGTTGGGATTTCACCTTTATAAGGCTGATACCCTAAAAAGGTGACGTTGGCTAAGCCGGTACCGCGTGTATCAGTCATAAATTGACTACGGAATCCTAAAAGCCCCCGAGAGGGAACCTCAAATTCTAAGCGCACGCGACCATTGGGGTAGTGATGAATATTTTTCATCTCAGCTTTTTTTCGGCCCAATTTTTCCATAACTGAACCTTGATGTTCTTCCATAACATCAACCACCAAGTGTTCTATTGGTTCGCATTTTACACCATCGATTACTTTATAAATAACCTCAGGAGCAGAAATCTGTAACTCAAAACCTTCACGGCGCATATTTTCAATCAAAATTCCCAGGTGAAGTTGGCCACGCCCTGAAACTTTAAAAGTTTCTGCAGATTCAGTCTCTTCAACTCTTAAAGCCACGTTAGTACGTAATTCTTTTTCTAAGCGGTCTTTGATTTGACGAGACGTCAATAATTTCCCGTCTCGCCCACTAAAAGGAGAGCTGTTAACTGATACAAAAATAGAAATAGTTGGTTCATCAATCTTGACGTAATTATAAGGAAGTGGTTTATCGAGTGCACAAATAGTTGCACCAATGACTGGTTGTTCATTAAAACCTGTTATTGCGACAATATCCCCAAACACAACCTGAGGGGTTTCGACGCGCTCCAGCCCTTTGAAAGTATATAACTTTGTTATTTTAGTAGGCTTGCTTATTTTGTCATCTTTACATAAAACAACCTGTTCACCCACTTTGAGCGAGCCACTGAAAACGCGACCAACGGCGATTGCTCCCAAGAAATCTGAGTGATCTAAGCTCGTAATTAAAATTTGTAAACCTTCGGTAGTTTTATTAACCGGAGCAGGAATAGTATCAATAATCGTCTGGAACAAAGGAGTCATGTCACCGGACATACGCGTCGGATCATTACTTGCAAAGCCGAGCTTAGAAGATCCATATAATATTGGAAAATCAATTTGGTCATCATGCGTTGCAAGCTCTAAAAAAAGATCTTGAAGCTCATTTTGAGTTTTTTCAATATCGGCGTCTTTACGATCGATTTTATTAATAAGAGCGATAGGACGGAGATTAAGCTCCAAAGCCTTACGCAGTACAAACCTTGTTCCCGGGAGGACACCTTCAGCAGCATCGACGAGTAATAAGAAGCCTTCAACCATTTGAAGCGTTCGCTCAACCTCACCGCCAAAATCAGCATGGCCAGGCGTATCAACAATATTGATAGTATAGCCTTCGTAAAAAATACCGGTATTTTTGGCCAAAATAGTAATACCACGTTCACGCTCTAGATCGTTAGAATCCATAACACGATCAGTAACCTGGTCGGCAAGTGTTCCTGATTGGCGAAGCAGTTTGTCCACCAGGGTTGTTTTGCCATGGTCAACGTGGGCGATAATAGCAATATTTCTTGTTTTAAGCTGTTTTTCTTGTTCCATAACCTATCATTGATAAAAAGGGGGTGGTGGCAATAAATACTTTTTCGTGAGACTTTTTCTATGTTCCTTATAATTTTATTTTAAGCCTTTATGGAATAAAGTCCAGCGGCTATCTTTTGCATCACCCTTCTTTTTACCTAGAAATAACGAAACTGAAGCTTTTTTTGAAGGTTGCCTCATCTGTTTTTTAAAGGCCATCCCTATTTTTGACCAACAATAACTAATACCATGTTTGCTTTTCGACCAAAAATAGATGAAATGATGTTTGATTTTCGACCAAAAATAAAAATTGATTGGAAAATGTCGCCTAGATTTTGGCAAGCATAATGATCATTCAATCATCTCATTGGTAATTATCTTTTTAAGATCTTCTTTTATGCCATGTAAATCAATAACATCCACTGTCTGATGAATATTGCGAGCATCAATAATATTTATGATTTGCATTTTTTCAGATGCAGTCATACGCCTGCCTATGTCAAAAGCTAAATCAATATCAGAACGGACTGCATTGGTTCCGGGAGCATGAGAACCAAAAAGATAAATTCTTATGTTGAGATGCAAAACCTTCATCAGATTTATAAGAAGTTCTTGTTGAGGGATAGGGTCTTTTTGAGGCATAGAAAGCTCCACCAAAAAATTTATTTATTTTTCAAAAAATTAACCAATTCAGTTTGCGCCAGGACTTCCTGAATCCCCGTTAGCATATTTTTGACCGTTGCCGTTCCTGCTTGCATCTCATCAGAACCTAAAATAATAACCGTACGTGCTCCTGCCTTATCAGCTTGGCGCATCATCTGTTTCATCGATCCTAGCTGCGCAATATCGACACAGACATTATAAGCTCGCAGATGATCAGCAGTAAGCAGTGCTAACGTTTGCTGTTCAACTCCCATAGGAATAATAAGATGGAGGGGTGGAGCTTGGGGAAGAATAAGACGGTCTTGGATAGATTCAAGGAGCAATAAGACACGTTCGATACCAAGCGCAGCTCCCACTGACGGAATTTCCCGTTCTGCTCCCAGCTGCTGGGCTAAACCATTATACCGTCCGCCACCGCAAAAGGCGCTTTGAGCACCAAGTTGGTCACTTGAAAATTCAAAAACAACCTTGTCATAATAATCTAGTCCACGAACCAACCTAGGCTCATGACTAAAAGAGACTGAAAGATGTTCTAAGTCATGACATATCGTTTGCCATTCGGTTTGACAGGCAGCGCAAAGACTATCCGTTATTGCAGGAGCTGTGCGGTACAGTGCGGCGCAGGTTTCGGTTTTACAATCGAAAATTCGTAAAATATTTTTCTCTTTACGCACCTGGCAGGTCGAACAAATTATTTCCGTATGTTTCTCCAAAAACTTTTTTAAAGTTTCCTTAAATTGAGTTCTATCAGAAGAGCATCCTAAAAAATTTAACATGAGAGCATAATTATCGAGCTGAAGTTGCTCGGCAAAAAGGCGGTCAAGCATCGCAATCATCTGAACATCGTCGGTCAATGCCTGAGTCCCAATTGCCTCGATGCTTATTTGATGAAATTGTCGATACCGTCCTTTTTGAGGTCGCTCATATCGAAACATGGGGCCATACAAAAAAGTTTTCCATGGAGTTGCATTATCAGTGCTTCCCCGTTCTAAGAAAGCACGCATGGTGGATGCGGTTGCTTCAGGTCGCAAACAGAGCTCCTCAGCATGTGCATCATTTTTTGCAATTAGAAACATTTCTTTACTGACCACGTCAGTTTGCAAGCCGAGTGAACGCTTAAACAGAGCAGCCTGTTCCAGGATAGGAGTCATAATATGATGAAAATGATACAACTCAAAATGACGTTGGGCTGTTGTAATAAAAAAATCGAACAGGCGCATGTCAAGCCAGTCATGCGTTCCTCGCACGCGGTGTAGTCGTTCTGCTGAATTTATCATAAATATTTTACTCCGTTTTGCATATTGTATATTTTTTTGGTATGTATCATCAAGTGTAGCATAGAGAAGATAAGATTGAGTAATTTTTTTTATCAAGCTGATAATTAGTTGATTTTATATTCACTAGTATGATAAAACCAAGCAGAAGGTGTTTGGAAACCTGCAAGAAAGGAGTCGCCTATGAAATAAAAATTAGTTCTTTTTTAGATAATTTTATCTAATTTTTGTACAAGTGATTTTTTTCAATTACTAGAAAATAGTTGACTTTTATTAAATGCACTTGTTAGAACTTGAATACATCAAGTAAAGTTAGTTCATAGAGTATCGTTAATGTGAGTGCGGTTCAACACCTTTCAAAAAAGGAGTTCCAATGAAGAAAAAAATATTATTAACCCTAGGGGCGCTCAGTGCGATCGGCCTTGCTCGTGGAGCAAGTAATGACGTATCTGGTCAAACCTTCTTGACTGTACGTCCGGAATGGCAATCGCCATCGCCTGCGAAGTCAAGTCACTTCTGGCCTGGTCAAAATGAATTCCTCCGCGAAGGTGGCTGGGGATCAGCATTCCAAGGTGCAGTATTCGGTGGACGTTCTACCGGCTCTACGGATCTAGGTAAATACTTCATGTTCGGCGGTAAGACATCTCTGTTCGTAGCAGGTGATGACGCAGTTGTAGGAGCACCATTTTCTCCAGACCAAGGTGTTGGACGAGATGTCAATCCATTCTACTTTAATATACGCTCAGCAACAGTCGGTGATCAAACTTTCAGCAGTACTATTACCTTCCGTCCACAACAGACTGTTGTTGGTGGTGGATTTGAATTCCGCAGCTATATTTCCTGGTTTGGATGTGACTGTAATGGAGAGCCTCAATGGTGGTTTGATCTTTCATTCCCTGTTATGAATGTAAGAAACGATATGCGTTTGAGCGAAACAGTTATTACTCCTCAAACAACGCCTGCTGCTGGAACTGCAACAAGCATGACTCAAGCGTTTATGGGTGGTAATGGTTTCTCTGCAACAACAACCACCACCTGGTTATATGGTAAAATCAATGGCTCACGCAACAAAACTGGCGTAGCAGATGTTGAAGTAAAACTGGGTTTTGATTACAACCTAAGTGACTGTTCATTTGTGAGTGGTTATTTTGGATTTGTTGCTCCAACAGGAAATCGTCCAAAAGCTCAGTATGTGTTTGAACCAATTGTTGGTAATAACCATCACTGGGGTATTCTTACCGGCGGTTACATGGGGTATGAATTGATGGAATTCTGCCAAGGTGGTCTCTTCTTAGAAGTAGAAACAAATGCTCGTTATCTCTTCAGCAACCACCAAGTACGTTCCTTTGATCTGTACAATAGACCATGGAGCCGTTACATGGCAGTCTATACTGCAGCACCGGTAGCTCCATTCCCTCCTACCGCCTTGACTCCAGGCATCAACGTCTTTACTCAACCAGTAACTGTACATCCTCACTTCCAACACAGCATTACTACTGCACTTATGTGGCAACGTTGTGGATTTGAAGCAGAACTTGGCTACAACTTCTGGGCTCGTCAAGCTGAAGGCGTTAGATTACGCAACGCGTTTGGTACTGCCGGTTCCTTCCCAACAGGCGTAGCAATTGCAGACGTTACCACTCCAGCTCCAGATCTTACTGGTGACATTAACAGAGCTTCTACTATAGGGGCAAATTTTGGTGGTACAGCAATACCTTACAGCACAACAAACGGCACCACAATTACGCAAGCTGATTTAAATCTGCAATCAGCAGCAACCCCTGCAGCCCTAACTCATACCGTGTATGGCTCGCTTGGTTATAACTGGGATTGCTGGTGCTGGCCAGTATTTGTTAGCGCAGGCGGATCGTATGAATTCTCAACCAACAACGTTGCGCTCAACCGTTGGCTCGCATGGGGTAAACTTGGAATTTCGCTTTAATAACTTGTTAATAAAATAAGAAAGGATTTAACACTATGTTAAAAAAATATGTAGTAGTGTTAGCCATAGGCGGTCTACTGACCTGTGGCTCCGCTATGCCTATGCAGAAGAATAATGCTGTAGCAAATGTCATATTGGGCAAAGTTAGACGAGACGCAATAACTCCAAAACAGGCTTTAGTAGAATTGACTAAAGCTGGCATTACTGCAAACAATATTAGCCCTGAAATAAAAAGCAGTCTGACTCGGTTAGGAGTTAAATTTGGTGCAGCTCCCGTAGAGGAAAAAGGCGGCGGCGGCGTTCGCAAGAAACCTAGAAAAAGTCAGAAGCAACTAGAAGCAGAGAAAAAAGCCGAAGAAGAAGAAGAGAGCGAAGAAGAAGAAGAAGAGGAAAAAATTTCTGAAGAGGAAAGCGAGGAAGAAGAAGAAGTAACAAAGGAGGAGGAAAAAGTGTCGCCTCCCCCAGGAATCCGCTACTCAGCTGCTAATATGAAAAACTTCGATGATTATAAAGCATTATCTGCCAAAGGCGTTGGCAATCACTACGTAGACGCTTTAAACGCTGCTTATCGAGTAGGGATAAGTGTTAAGAGCGCTAAACTCACACAAGACGTGGCGGGAAAAATTGCACAACGTATATACAACGCTGTGGAAGCTGGATATAACCCCAGAGAAATTAAATAATCTTTTTACATGTATTCTACAACCAGTCGGTGTAACAACCGGCTGGTTTTTTTATTACCTGGCGGTATACTTCAAGAAAACTTAAAAAATAGGTCCTCTATTTTTAAAAACAGGGAGAAGTATGCAGCCAGCGATTTTGGTTACCGGCGGAGCAGGTTTTATCGGATCTCATATAGCGCTTTTATTAGCACGACAGGGATACCAGATTATCGTTATTGACTCATATCGCCACAGACAAAGTTTTGACAAACCGTGGGCAACCATTTATCGAGCAGACTATGCAGATTCTGAGCTATTGGCCCACATTTTTACTCAGCATCGCATTATGGCCGTTATGCATTGTGCAGCGCTGATTGAGGTGGGAGAATCGGTCAAAGATCCGGGGGCATACTATGACAACAATGTTAGTAAAACAATAATTTTGTTGCGGACCATGGTGCAACATGGCGTAAGAAATATTATCTTTTCTTCGAGCTGCGCTGTGTATGGCATTCCTGAAACAATCCTCTTAAGCGAGGATCATCCTAAAAAACCGATAAGCCCCTATGGTCAGACTAAATATATGGTCGAGACTATTTTGGAAGATTTTAATAATGCGTATGGCTTAGGTTATGTTAATTTGCGTTATTTTAACGCTGCGGGTGCTTGGCCCGAGGAAGAACTCTATGAACAGCACCAGCCCGAAAGCCATCTTCTTCCGTTGCTGATTCAAGCAGCACTGGAAAGCCGCCCCTTTACTATTTTTGGTAACGATTATCCAACCAAAGATGGCACTCCTATTCGTGATTTTTTGCATGTCCGCGATATTGCGCATGCTCACTGTTTAGCACTCGCACATCTTCTTGCGGGTAATCCTTCAGATAGTTTTAATTTAGGCACCGGTGAGGGTACCTCTATTAAAGAGATGATTATCATCGTAGAGCAAGTTTGCCATACAAAACTGACTATTCAATATGGCCCCCGTCGCCCTGGTGATCCCGCTGTGTTGGTTGCTGATCCTGTCAAAGCTCATACAATTCTGCGCTGGCAACCACTCTATTCTCAGCTGAACTTTATTGTTCAATCAGCCTTGCGAGCAGAACAAACACGGGAAGATTTGGTGGTTTTGGCGATATAAAACCAGAAAGGGATCAGATTTCTCCGATCCCTTTCTGGTAAACTATCTTATGCGATAATCCTTAAGGATCATAACACTCGATTTATTTGGGCGTTAAGCCTATTCTTACGCTGTCAAAGCTGAACGAAGATCTAAAAGGTCTTCATTAAATGACGAACTAGTCATCACTTTGGCAGTGTTTATTGCTTTTAGCAATGTTGTCTGTAATGTTCGTAATTGCTCTACAATATTTGCATTGTTAGTAAGTCCTTGGGCTGTTTTGATATGAGCCGCAACTTCCTTACTAAGTGCTGTTTTTGTTACGTTGTTTGTTTCGCGCGTCATAGTTTTTGCTACTTCTACAGCAGCCTTAGCAGCGTTGTAACAGCTTTGAGCTTCTCCACCACGACGTTGTTGTTGTTGATTGCGTGGGCCATCGTTTTGATTACGATTGTTACTTCTTACAGTAACGACATCTGCATCTTCATCTTCATCACGTTGTTCTTGACGACGTTGACGACGTTCACGACGAGCTGGTTTTGCTGCAGCTTCTTCAGCTTTTACTTCTTGTTCTTTTTGAGCAAGATACTCAAACCATGCTGCTTTTTGTTTTTCATCAATAAGTGATTCTGCCACTTTTACGGCTGCTTGGAAATCGTTGTTTAGCACATAAGATTCTATATCAATTTGCTTAATAAGTTCAGCTTTTTCTTTATCAGAAATCTTAAGCGCGTTAACATAAGTAGTTGCTTCTTCGATTTTTCCTTCAGCTATAAGTGCGTCAATTGCGTTACTTTGATCTTCAGTCAATTCAGCAGGTTTGCTACCGAAGAAGAGTTTTTTAACTCCAAGAGCAGTAGCTCCTGCGGTTGCGATACCAGCTGCAGTTTTGTATCTGCCTTTGTAAGCAGCTAAAGCTGTTGCGCCTACTGTAGCAACATAAGGAGTTGCTTTTAGAATGCCCTTACCTGTAGTTCTTACAACAGAACCAGCCTTAGAAATAAATGATTTCTTAGGTGCTTGTGCCGCTTCAATCTTAGCAAGAACAGCTTTTTGTAGCTTTTCATTGTCGATTTCATTGGCTATAGTTACTGCTTCAGAAATATCATCTTCAGTACGGTCAGTTTTTGCAAGAAGAACATCAACACATGCTGCGTTGGTCTTGTCAAAGAAAGCTTGTTGCTGATTTTCTGGTAATGCGCGAACTTTGTCAAAAGCTTCATCAAATTTACCAGCCTTAAGCAACGCTACTATTTCTTTTTCTTCAGCAGTGTTGCCAAAGAACCATTTGTAGCCACCATAAACAACAGCTGCAGTAATAACAGCTGGAATTACTATTTTCTTGTGGTTCATCGTCCAAGATGCAGCTGAGCCAAGCTTGTTGACGGTCCAGTTAGCGCTACCTTTAATTCCTGACCAAACAGATCCCGCGATGCCTGTTGTAGCTACTGGTGTAGTTATTGCAGGAATCACGTTTGATGTTTGTGTAGGAGCTAAAGTAATTATTGTTGATCCAGTGCCTTGAGCTACTGATTCAGTAACAATAGAAGCTGTTTCCTCAACTGTTTTTTTAACGATTGGTTCTACAGCTTTAGGAACAACAACCGAAACTTGTTCAGTAGTTGTAGAAGCGCCTTTAAGCGCAAAACTCGCTGCAGTGCCAACGGCCCCAACTGTTGCGCCCGCGAGAGTCTTGATTGGATTTGCAGCGAGTTTTGTAGCTATTCTTACTATCAATCCCATCCCTTGAGCTGATTGCGCAAACAATGCAACGAGCATTGCTAACGCGATTATGTTTTTGTTTAAAGTTTTCATTTAAACGCCTCCATTTAAATATGATTATGATACTTAACGTAGCCTGGAAACTCTCCAGCTACATTTCCCATTCTAAATTAAATAAAACAATTGTCAAGAGTTGCAATAATTTATTTTAACTTAAGTTCTGTTTGAATTGATTAAAAAGGCAAAAAAGCCCGAAAAACAGGCGCTCAAGAGGGTTTTGCTGAGCCGGTTTTTTTCGGGCCAAATAGACTTTTTTTTAAAAATTAGGAAATAGCTCTCCGGCACAAGACCAGAGAGGAGAGTTAAAAATAGAGTCGAGCGCACGCAAAAAACCCCGGATTTCAAAAGTCCGGGGTTTTTGTGACGATTTTAAGCCATTTTTGTAACTTTTATTCTTTCTGGCCGCAGCACTTTTTATACTTTTTCCCAGAACCACAGGGACATGGATCATTGCGTCCTATGCGGTCTTCAGCACGTGCCGGACTTTTATGAGATCCCCTTTGGCCTGATTCCTCTGAGGAAGAATCGGCATTTGATGAGATAAGAGTCAATTCGTCAAGCTCTTGCTGACGGCGTCGTTCTAAGGCCTGTTGATCAAACTGATCCAGATTAATATGGAAAATGTTATGCACAATGTCCCAGCGAGTAGCGGTCATCATTTCTTTGAACATGGCAAAAGCCTCTTTTTTATACTCAATAAGAGGATTTTTTTGCCCCCACCCCCGCAATCCAATTCCTTCCTTAAGATTATCTAAATTAAGCATATGCTGCTTCCAGGCCTGGTCAATGGTCTCAAGCATGAGCCATTTTTCGGCGTCTTGCATGATATCCTTGGATTCAAGACCCGAGCGGGAAAGCTCATATTCCATATGCAGGAAGTTAGTGAGATCGCTGGCTAAAATATCTTTGTGTGTTCTGTTAAAATTCTGCTTTTCCAGTTTTTCACGAGGGATGTCCGTGAGGCGGTGTAAAAAATCAAGAACTTGTCCAAAATCTTCAGCGCTAAGGCTCCGATTTGGAGTAAGGTTATTCAAAAAATCATGAATTGATGAGCTGATCATATCAGTTACCAGCCCAGCGACTTGAGTAGCACCCTCAAGAATTGCACGCCGGTAGGAATAGATTACTTTGCGTTGTTGATTAAGGACGTCATCATATTCGATCAAATTTTTACGGATATCGAAATTGTGCTTCTCAACTTTTTCTTGAGAACGTTCAATAGTTCGAGAAATAAAGGGGGATTCAATCGTTTCGTCTTCGGTCATTCCGACCATTTCCATTCGTTTTTTGATCGTATCCCCAGCAAAAATACGGATTAGATCATCCTCGAGCGAAATATAAAATCGTGACTCTCCCGCATCACCTTGACGACCTGAGCGGCCACGAAGTTGATTATCAATACGTCTGCTTTCATGCCGTTCTGTTCCCAAAATATATAAACCACCAGCTTGCACTGCTTCAGGGGTTAATTTAATATCGGTACCACGCCCAGCCATATTGGTTGCAATGGTGACATGAGCGGCTTGTCCAGCTTGGGCAATAATATCGGCCTCTCGGGCATGTTGTTTAGCGTTAAGTACTTCGTGAGGTATACCATGAGATCGTAGGATATCACTTAAAAGTTCTGAGGTTTCTACAGCAATGGTACCAATAAGAACCGGTTGGCCTTTTTTGTGACGCGCTGCAACATCCTCAACAATACCCTTATATTTGGCTATTTTGCTCAAAAAAATTAAATCGGGCTTGTCTAATCGAATCATATGACGATTAGTGGGAATGGAGACAACGTCGAGGCCATAAATTCGATGAAATTCTTCAGCCTCAGTTGCGGCAGTACCAGTCATACCGGCAAGCTTGTGATATAAACGGAATAAATTTTGAAGTGTTATCGAGGCAAGAGTTTGGCTTTCTCGTTCTACTATTACCCCTTCCTTAGCCTCAAGAGCTTGATGAAGCCCATCACTATAACGACGACCAGGTAAAATACGACCGGTAAATTCATCAACAATTAGGAGTTGATCATCTTTAACAACATATTCTACATCCAATTTAAAGAGCGCATGAGCACGAAGCGCCTGATGAACATGATGCAAGAGATTAAGGTGTTCTAAAGCATACAAATTATCAATTCTAAAAGCACTTTCAATTTTATCAACACCACTTTCAGTTAAATGAACTGAACGCTCTTTTTCATCAACGACATAGTCGGTATCTCGTACCAATCGTCGAACAGCCTTATCAACCTGACCATACATGTCGCTACTTCTATCAGCAGCGCCCGAGATAATAAGTGGGGTTCTGGCTTCATCAATTAAAATTGAATCGACTTCATCAACAATGGCATAATTTAAATCACGCTGTACATAATCTTCCAGCCTATGCTTCATATTATCCCGTAAGTAGTCAAAGCCCAGCTCATTGTTGGTGGCATAGACGACATCAGAATTATAGACTTTCTTACGATCTTGGTCACCCATATGATTTTGCAAAATACCAACATTTAAGCCCAAGCGACTATAAATTGGCATCATCCACTCAGCGTCACGTCGCGCTAAGTAATCATTTACCGTAACCAGGTGAGCGCCCTTACCAGGTAAGGCATTTAAATAGAGCGCAAGTGTAGCAGTTAATGTTTTTCCTTCCCCAGTCTTCATTTCTGCGATTTTGCCTTGATGCAAAACTATTCCGCCCATAAGTTGGACATCAAAATGACGTTGACCCAGCTCTCGTTTTGAAACTTCGCGTACCACAGCAAATGCCGAAGGCAGAATATCATCAAGCGATTTTCCTTGGGCAAGTTGCTCTCTGAAAGTATGTGTCTGAGCGGTAAGCTCATCATTTGTTAGAATGCTGATGGCAGCTTCTAATTCATTAATTTGCTGCACCAACGGACGAAGCTTTTTTAATTGGCGTACGTTGGCAGTTCCCAAAATCTTTGCTAAAATTCCTGCAATCATGGCTATTCCTAGTCAATAAAGTAGGGGGTTGATCGTTTCAAGCATGCCACGAGCCTGATTGATAGAACAATAGTAGGCTCAGAAACAACAAAATATCCCCAATGGCTGCTACATTTTATATTCTAAAACTTTAGCACAAAATTACTATGAGCTCAATTATTTAAAACTTTAACGCGTAGAGCAGTGATTTAGTTTGCTTGTGGGTTGGACTTGAAAATAATCAAGGTACCAAAAAGCATAGAACCGAATCCAAGTGCAATATTACTGACACTTGGAGTAACTCGTTGCCAATAGGTTAAGGACTGTGATGGTTCTTTTTTAGAAAATTTTACTCCCTGCTTGATATGAATTACTGAACCACCACCCACTGCCGTTATCTCTCCATCAAAATCTGACAAATCAACGTCCTCGTCTATATCAATAGTTGTTAGGCGACCCACTGTACTAATACACATCGCCGGTTGTATTCGAAATCCCTCCCATGCTAACTTCATTCCGGTAACAACAAAACAAATACCTGCGACATTGCCCCAGTGAAAAGCGTTTGCTGGTTGTACGCTGGCAACCACTAAAACTATGCCTACAAGTCGATTAAATTTCATGTGGGATATTCCTTTTTGTAGTTTCAAGATAATTCTTCAGTTAACCAGTCAGTGGGTTGCCAAATTATAGACATGCTTAGTCTTGTCGACGTACACATAGTTACCTTTTCTCAGTTTCTTAAAATCTGATATCCCTATTGCCAGTCTTTGTAATTTCTCCATTATTTAACATCCTTAATTTTGCTTACATTTTTATTTAAATTTTATAATAAGATCATCAGAGTGTCCATAATTTTTTTTTGCGTTTGTATCGCTATTAAATGGATTCAAAAACAGATAGAATGAGAAAAATTAGTTATAAATCTTAAGGAAACATTATGCTGTTTAAAAATCTTATCCCCCTTTTTTTTGCAGTGACAAGTGCCACAACAATTGTCAGCATGAACAGAAGCCTGCGAATAATAGATGATTATTCGGGCAATGAACAAAAAGAACAGGATACTACGCTTAATGAATCTGATTTTGGATGGATGGAGAGAGTTGTACAGAAAAAATATAATGTAAAAAATAATAACACTACCTCTTTTTGCTTAACGGCACATTACGAGAAACCCGAACCGGAGCTTGAGGCTGCGCAAAAAAATGGGGATAAAAAACCAGAAGCACAAAAATTTTTTATCTTTGCTGTGCACAATCTGATAGCGCAGAACAGGCATACTCAATTAGATATTCGAGACCTAGATTTTTATGTTCGAGTAACAAAGCATAATTCTGCTCCCTGCTCTATTGCATTGGTTAAGCCTAATAATAATTATACTACTTTTGACAATTTACCTACTGGTTGGGCTTATGCTTTAGAAAATGATCAAATTGGCTTTCAGCTCATCAGAATTGCCAACTATAGTGATTTTATGGATCGACTCAAAGTGGCTCTCTATGAAGAAGCACACAAGAGAAGGCTTGGCCTAATTTTTGAAAAACAGGATAGAGGCTATGATACTATCCCCTAGTGCATAGTTACTTACCCAGAAACGTTGCTACATATTCAACGGCATCGAAAGATCGCAATTGATCAAGTTGTTCTCCAAGCGAGAGATAAAGAATAGGTATGCCAAGTTCTTGTCGAATAGCAAACACAATACCACCTTTGCCGGTACCATCAAGCTTAGTAAGAATTATTCCGTTAAGCGGAGTTGCTTCATGGAAAACTTGTGCTTGCGTTAAAGAATTTTGACCCAGCATTGCATCAATAGTCAAGAGAGTGGTCAAGGGTACATGAGGAAGTTGCCGTTCAATAGTGCGTTTGATTTTGCTAAGCTCGCGCATAAGGGGTTCTTTAGTTTGAAGTCGACCCGCGGTGTCTATAATCAAACAATCAAAATTTTCTTGAGTGAAACGTTGACATGCTTCATACACAACTGCTGCAGGATCTTGATTTTCTAAGCCTAGGCTGATAGTTGCCCCTGTTTTTTTAGCCCAACCTTGAAGCTGCTGTGGGGCTGCTGCTCTAAAAGTATCAGCAGCAACCAGCACTACTCTTTTTCCCTGTTTGATATAGGTATACGCTAACTTTCCTGCACAGGTAGTTTTTCCGCTTCCATTAATGCCTACGAGGAGAATAATATTTTTAGTAGAAGAGGAAGAGGGGCGCAAAGTTAAATCAGAAGGGGAGGCCTTTGTTAAAAGTTCAATCAGCTGTGTTTCTAGTAGGCTTTTCATGTCGCTACCGCTTTCAAGCTTTCCTTCTTTTAAAGCAACCTCTAAATTTTTCAGAATAGCCTGAGAAGGCTTTACCCCTACATCTGCTGAGATAAGAAGTTTATATAATTCATTAAGGGTCGCTTTATCAATCCTGTTTTGATTGAAAAGTGCCTGTACTTTTGAACTAAAATGAGCGTAAACTTTGGTTAGTTTTTCTTTCAGGAAATTAAACATATTTCTATTCTACCTGAGTTAATAATTTTTTCAATGGGAGAGTACGTGGAAAAAATATTTACCTATGAAGCTGATTATAGTTTAGTCAACAAAAACAAGATCGCCCAAGAACTACAACGGCTTATGCCAATTACTCAAAGAATGAACATTATCCTGAGAAATGGACAGGCGGAGGTGTATGAGACGGTCTATTCTTTTCTTCGTTTAAGCAACGATAGGGTGCTTGTGGAGGAGGTACTATTGGCAGTAAGGAAACATGCAGCTCGCAAGCCTCGCCTTATGATCATTGTGGGGATTGGTGGATCAAACCTAGGAATACGTGCTATTCAGGAAGCATTATTGGGATGTCGCTATAACGCTACAGAGCCCGAATTGAAAGTTTATTATGCTGATTCAGTTGATACAGTAGCTATGGCAGAACTTTTGCTCATAATCAAAGTTGTCTTAGACAGGGGCCATGAAGTTATCTGTGTGATTATTACAAAATCAGGGACGACAACAGAAACTGTTGCAAATGCCCAACTTATTACTACTCTTTTAGAACAAGAACGTCCTTTGTCATACAAAAAATCAATAGTCATTATAACCGATAAAAATTCTATAATGCATAGAATAGCAGTTGCTGAAAAAATTGATTACCTTCTTATTCCTCGCAACGTGGGTGGGCGTTTTTCTGTTTTTTCCAGCGTAGGGCTTTTTCCATTAGCGATGCTTAATATAAAAATAGAAGAATTACTCTCAGGGGCATCTTACGCATTGGAATGTCTCAAAAGTGATATCAGTGCCAACATAAGCGCCCAAAGCGCTGTCAATGCCTATCTTCATTATGTTCATGGCCGCTCTATTAATGATTTTTTTATATTTGATCAATCACTTGCTTATCTAGGAGGCTGGTATCGACAACTTGTTGGCGAAAGTTTGGGCAAAAAAAACTACCAAAGACATCCTGTTGGTATTACTCCCACTATTTCATTGGGAACAAACGATCTTCATTCGGTTGGACAACTTTACTTGGGAGGGCCAAATGATAAATATACTACCTTTCTTAGGGTAGCTTACCATCCTCAAGATCTTGTGGTTCCCCAAGGAATTTTCAGTAGCGCTGCTCCTTGGGTCGAAAAAAAATCATTAGGATGTATTAAAGAAGCTATCTTTCGAGGAGTTACTGATGCTTATAGGGAGCGCGAGCGGCCGTTTGTCATCCTAAATCTTCCGGAGATTACCCCCTTTTGGTTGGGAGTATTGTTACAAATGAAAATGATTGAGATAATCTACTTAGGACTTCTGTTAGAAGTGGACCCTTTTGATCAACCTGATGTTGAAGCTTATAAAACAACCACGCAAAGGATTTTAAGCAATGAATAAAACTTTATTTATTCTCTTGGGTGCAGCGGGAGATTTAGCAAGAAAAAAGCTATTCCCAGCACTCTATCATCTTGTGTCAACAGGTCAAATTCCTCAGCTTCACATATTAGGAGCCGCTTTCGAAAATGTGACCGCTGCTCACATTTTGCAGACGAGCAGGCCTTTTATGCATAATGTCGATGAACTAATTTATGATGAGTTTGTTACGCGCTTTTCTTATTACCCTTTAGCGGATGGCCCCGAGTCGTTGAAAAAAATTGCAGCGATAGCTCAGGAATTGGCTGACCGCTTTGGCCTTGTTAACCGAGTTGTCTACTGTGCAACTCCGGCACGTACATTTGGTGATCTTACACAACAACTCGTAAATCAAAAGATAATATGGCGTGAAAATTCGGGAACAAAGCAGTGGTGTCGGGTTATTTTTGAAAAGCCTTTTGGCGAAGATTTGAAATCTGCGCACGAATTAAATAGTCATTTAGCGCAACTATTGAGTGAACAACAAATTTATCGTGTTGATCATTATTTAGGTAAAGATATTATTGGCACTATTTCGCTTCTTCGTTTTACCAATCGCATCTTTGAACCTTTGTGGAATGCGGACCATGTTGCTTGGGTAGAAATTGTCTTAAGCGAAACGGTAGGAGCTGGCCATCGAACAGCTTACTATGATGCCTACGGTGCCCTTAAGGATATGGTCCAAAATCACATGTTACAAATCTTAGCGCTTATTGCAATGGAGATGCCCCGCAAGCTTGAGGGTGCAGATATTCAAAATCAAAAGGCAGCTGTATTGAGCCAAGTAACGTGTGTTGATGGCATCCTGGGACAATATGAAGGCTACTTGAATACTGCTGGCATTAAAGAAAATTCGATAACTCCTACATTTGCTGCTCTTAAGTTGATGATAGACACCAAGCGATGGCAGGGAGTGCCTTTTTACTTGAAAACAGGAAAAACTCTTAATAAGCATGAAACCAAAATTATTCTCCATTTTAAAAAGGTTGATTGTTTACTCTCGCGCCAATGCCCCAGTCCGTCAGATACGCTTATTATTCAAATCTATCCTGAGCCGGGATTTGGGCTTATGGTCAATGTTAAAAAACCGGGTTTGGATTTGGAGGTAGAACCTGTGTTCATGGATTTTTGTTACGAACAACATTTTGGAGCACATGCCTTAAGTGGTTATGAAGCAGTTCTTTTAGAAGTATTGAGAGGAGATCGTTCTATATCAGTTCGGTTTGATGAGATAGAATATGCTTGGGCGATTGTTGATTCCATAATCAATGCTTCGTTTCCTGTTTATTCTTATAAACAGGGCTCCAACGGCCCTCAAGAATTAGAAGATTTTGCACAACGAAACACTATGAGGTGGCACGTATGAACATAGGAATTATCGGATTAGGCCGCATGGGTCATGCAATTGCAGCACGCTTAGTTAGTGGAGGTTATGAAGTTATCGCCTATGATCTTTCATCGGAGGCACTTCAAGCGGTTGTGCAGGTGGGCGCAGCGCCAGCCTCTAGTCTTGCTGAAGTTGTGGCCAAGGCCCGAATAGTATGGCTTATGGTTCCCGCAGGAAAAATAGTTGATCATCTTCTTCTGCAACTTCAGCAGCATCTGCAGCCCGGCGATATTGTTGTCGATGGCGGTAACAGTTTTTTTAAAGATTCGATACGCAGAGCTCAGCAATTAGCTACCCAAAAAATTATTTTCCTTGATTGTGGTACCTCGGGTGGCTTACAGGGTGCGGTTGATGGTTTCTGCTTAATGATTGGAGGAGAGCGAGAAGCTTTTGATACTTTGGAACCAGCACTTAAAACTATTAGTGCTCCTCATCGTTATGCGTACGTGGGACCCTCAGGAGCTGGTCATTATGTCAAAATGGTCCACAATGGTATTGAGTACTCTCTCCTTCAAGCATATGCTGAAGGCTTTGCGCTTTTGGCTGGGCAACAAGACTATCCGAACTTAGATTTAGAAAAAATCAGCGCTCTGTGGAATCATGGTAGCATTATTAGATCCTGGATTTTAGAACTTCTTGAGAAAGTTTTTGCTCAACATGGTCAAACACTTAATGATGTAAGCGGTATTCTTGCCCAGGGAGGGACCGGCTTATGGACAGCACAGGAAGCTGACAAAAATAATATTGCGATGCCCCTTTTGCATGAGGCACTTATTTTACGCCATCTTTCAGCAACATCGGGGCAGGATGAATATGCAAACAAAATTGTAGCGCTCTTGCGCCATCAATTTGGTGGCCATCCTTATACTCTAAAAAAAGATGAGAAAAATGATGAAAATAATTGATATCAGTTGGCCTATTGGTCTTACTATGACGCAGTACAAAAATAAAAACTCTGTAAATCTGGAGCGAGTTCACAAAGAGGGGGGCTATGTTATGGAACATTCTATAATGCTCAATTCTCATACGGGCACTCATATTGATGCTCCAGCTCATTTTATTGAAGGAGCGACAACAATTAATCATGTTCCCTTAAATCGATTCATTGGGCGTTGTTTTGTAGCTGATATGACTCATGTCTCGCATCATATTGATCAATATGTGCTTGAAGGAATTCCGGCGCAAAAAGGGGATATAGTTATATTCAAAACGCGTAATAGCATGAATGCATGGGATGAGCCATTTGATCCAAATTTTATTTATGTAGAAGCTTCAGCAGCGCGTTATGCCGTAAGTCGCGAGTGGAAGGCGCTTGGAATCGATTATTTGGGAATTGAGCGCAATCAACCAGATCATGAAACACACATTCTTCTTGGAGCTGCAGAAATTCCCATTATTGAGGGATTGCGATTAGCTGAAGTTACTGAAGGTTTCTATTTTGCCTGTATTTTGCCGCTTAAAATTATTGGCCTTGAGGCGGCCCCCGCACGGGCTATTTTGTTCGAAGATCTTTTTCCAGAATGAAGAAAAAAATGATGAGCATAGAAACATTTTTTTGTCTGCTATGCTCATCATACATTTTTTGTAATTTCTGGTGCGAATTAACACTACAAAATAGTACTTATTTTTTCATCCATTTTTCACGGACTGAAGGGCTCTGTGATTGCATCTGTTTTTCTGCAAATCTACTTTTTATGTTGCGCCATAATTTTTTAAAACTCGTAGCCAACTGGTAACGTACTACAGGAGGATTATCGGCACCCCATTCCTTTTTCAAGTGTTCTATAAATTCCTCTTCTGATTCAGGAGACTCAAACATTTCTGTAGTCTTTATATAGCCCCAGAAGGTACGTTGAGGCCTACATTCCCCAACATAGTCATTCCAACCACCTGCTCCAAAAGTTGGTGAGATAGCCCAATGTTTAAATTTTTTGTTAAGTACATACGCTTGAGAAGCTGGCCATAAACGTTTAAAGAGGCTCACGCAACTTTTTAATGTTTCTAAACTGCTTCGTGTCAGGGGAGCATATGTTGTAAGTTTAGAATCACCCACCTCTGTATACTGCGGTTCTTGATTTTCACGAGCGAGGGCAGCTTTTTGATGAGCAAGTACAATTTGAAGTCCCTTAGTCTGGCTTTCACGAATTTTCCAAGCGTTAACTGTGTCATATTCATCACCGAGCACACTTATATCGACATCATCGTTCATTACATCATGCTCCATGGAGCTTATGGGTTTCCCCGCTGCTAAAATAGCTCCTAGAGCTAGTAGCGCATAATATTTTTTAAACATTTCTTTCCTTGTTAAATGTTTTTTACATAGTATAATCATGACCAATATTTAGAATAGGATAATAAAAATAAAATGTCAAATGGGGATTTTGTTGCAACTGGACGCTCAATAATCTTTATGTTAAGTTGCCAACGACTGGGGTTACTTTTAAAGAGGAGTGTTTTATGTGTTGCGTATATAAAAAAATAAATATGGTTCTGCTGCTGCTCATTATCTTTTCTCAAGGTGGGGCTATGGAACATTCTCTTGAGCTCAAACAGCATCCTTGGACTGAAGAGCGAAAAAATGAGTGGTTAAAATCGGCCCACAACAGCAGAAGTCCTGAAGCAACTCGCACAATACTTTCTTCTGAAGAAGGTAGGGCTGCTGACCCACAGAAACCTTCAAACTTGCAAAATGAGACTCCTCTACAATGGAACTTTCCTACTCAGGGAGCTGGAGCTACTGTTTTTATTGATGATACTGCTTGTTTGACCGATAATTGGGGCGGGAATCTTAACGTAATTAATTGTGATAAAGGTACCAACAAATTAGCAGGCAAGGTGGGTAATTGGTGGGGCAATGGTTGCTGCCTCCAGCAAACCTCTGCAAGCGATAATGGGTATGTTGCCTTATGTGATTTAACTGAAATTAACCGAATTACAATCTTGGCCACCTATCCGTCTCAAGTATCCATTGCGGCTACTCTTCAATACCAAACAGAAACTCCCTCTTTATCTGGATTTAATTGTGTTGCTGGAAATAAGGATCTATTTTTTTCGGGGCGAGGAAAGGGCCAAGTTGCTCTGTGGAGTGTGGCGCGCGCAAGGCTTCTTAATTTTTGGTATTCCATCCAGGAGCCCGACTCAATATATAATGCCATAGCCAGTACAGCGAATGGGGAACAAGCAGCTGCAGCATATAATGAGGGAAAAATAGGGTTGTTTGATTCCAAAACTTCTAACCCGGTGGGCTATGTACCAATTGAGAAAAACTGGCCCTGGGTTTTGACGTATGATAAGACGGAAAATTATTTAGCGTATGGTGATATGATGGGAGAAAACAGCAACATATCAATTTATGATTTGAGAACAATGAAATTGTTCCAGACGCTTGAAGATAAATCGGAAGAGGGTACGGCGAACCTACAATTTAAAGGGAATAACGAGCTTATCTCTGTTGGATGGAACAGTATAATAACTAAATGGAATCTAGAGACAAAAGCTAAAATTAGTTCACAAAAACTACCAATAAAAGACCCTCTTCGCGTTGCGTTTAGCCCGGGTGCAGAATGGTATGTTGCGGGTGGTCAATGCGATATTGTAGCAGGAAAAATAGAATAATAAAAAAAGCCCTTATAGCAAAGTTTATGTTTGGAATGTTTTGACAGAAGTAGAGGTGGGGATAGGTAGAGCAAAATCATCCTCTCCGCTTTGAGCAGTCCACAAGGACATATAGAGGCCCTTTTTGATCATTAATTCTTCATGGCTTCCATCTTCTACAATTTTTCCTTCACAAAAAACTAGAATTCGGTCCATATCTACAAGCGTTGAAAGGCGGTGCGCAATAACCAAGGTTGTTTTATTGCTCATCGCTTCCCATAATGAGCTTTGAATATAATTCTCAGTAAGCGAGTCTAGCTGCGAAGTAGCCTCATCTAATATGAGGATGGGTGCATTTTTTAAAATAGCCCGAGCTATTGCTATGCGCTGACGTTGACCGCCTGAAAGTTTTATGCCTCGTTCTCCCACAAGCGAATCATAGCCACCGGGTAGCTGACAAATAAATTCATGAGCATTAGCTTTTTTAGCTGCTTCAATAACCTCTTCATCAGTCGCCTCTATATTTCCATAACGAATATTATCTTTAATTGAACGATGAAAAAGAGAAGGGTCCTGGGGAATTATGCCTATAGTTGCATGAAGTGAATTTTGTGTTACCTCATGAATATTTTGTCCGTCAATCAAAATAGTTCCTCCCGTAGGATCATATAGGCGCAGAATTAAGTTTATGAAGGTTGATTTTCCTCCGCCAGAATAACCGACCAATCCTACCTTCTGACCACCTTTAATGATCACCGACAAATTTTTGAATAAAGGATCTACGCCTTTGTAATAAAATTGTACGTTTTCAAAAATTATTTCGCCCCTAGATACTTGAAGAGGCCGGGCGTTAGGTGTGTCATAAATTTCTACTGGTGTATCTAAAAAATTAAGCGCTTGATCGAGTGTTCCCCAATCGTTAACAAAATCCTTGAGTTCATAAGAAAAATCATAAAGCTTTTCAAACATCCTGAGATTAAGCATAAATACGAGCGCACAATCTCCTGCCGAAATGAGATGATATGTTTGTAGATAGATAAGCCATAACAGAAAGGCCAGCGTATACAACGAAGAAAGAGCGTCTTGTAGGGCATAAAAACGCATTAAAAAATAGTTTTGTGCTTGCGATTTTTCTACAAAGTCTTGGGTGACTTCATTGAGTTTCTTAAGTTCAAAATGAGAGGTGGCAAAAAGTTTTACGTTAAGAATATTAATTAAATAATCTGATAAATAGCCCCAAATTTTAGACTTAGATTCTGCTTGAGCTTTAGTTAATGGCATTACTTTTTTCATGCCGTATTGAGTTACTAAAAGGAAAATGAAGCTCCACAATGCTAATCCTGCGGCAAAAAAAATATGGATCCGTGCCAATAAAAATAACGTAACAATAGTGGTGATAATAAAGTTAATAAAGTTATAGTTAATCGTTGCAATAATGCCGGGGATGATTTTAAAAGCATCATTAATTTTAGATATGGTGCTACCCGCTAAGTTGTTCTGAAAAAAAGTATAAGGATAATTATTTATTTTATTAGTTAAAAAAGAAGTTATGTGAGCTCTAAATGGAGAGCCATAGCGCAATGCACACCATTCGCTAAAAAGCCAGGATCCTATGCGAAGGAGTTCAAAAACACCATAGAAAATAACCAGATGGATGAGTGAGTATGATGCGCTCTCTCCAATTACTGCATCGATAAAGAGTTTAATAAGATAATGCTTAATATTTCCTTCAAGAGAAATAACTAGAACCGCTCCCATCATGCCGGCTAAATAGAGTCTGTAAGGTTTGGAAACTTCCAAAATAAATTTTAATGTACGCATGAGCAGCTCCTTGGCTAGCAAGGTTTAAGTGAAAAATAGCTTTTGTAGTAGGATTAGTATAGCAAATGCAGAGTTTTTTGGTAACTGCCCAATAAGCCCAAGGATCGCAAGAAGGGGGGCTTATTGGTGCTTGCATGCATCGAGTGCAGAAGCGTTCTGGCTAGCTTTTTCTCCAAAATTAGACAATACTGATCCCAAGTTTTTATCTGTTTGATTACAAAAGGGAGTGTAAGTATGAATAGTTGTAAAACAAAATTACTGGTGTTGCCTTTGGTCTTGATCATTAGCTCGTCAGAACCAAGACCTCGAACTCTGCGAAAAAGTTCTCCAAAAACATGCCATGCTACAACAAAATCTTCTCAAACTTCATCGCAAAAAGTTCTCAAAACAATCACCATAAAAAATCTAGAGGAGGCTTTTGGCAAAAAACCTGATGTTGTTGTTGCAGAGCAAGTTGCTCGTATAACCATTCCCCGTGATGATGTAGCAATTAGTATGGACGGCGTACCACTTGCACCCTTTATGGGGCTTACCACACTCATTAGCTTTCAGCCTGGCAGTAGAAGTGAGGTTGAGCTTATGGGCATGGCTGATATAGTTTTGCTCGAAGATGAAGTACATGGTGCTGTAGCGAGTGCTCTAGAAAATGGGATGAATATTACTGCGCTTCATAATCATTTTGTTGGCGAGACACCCCGTTTTTATTTCATGCATATAGATAAAGAGGGTACGGAAAATGATGTTATCCAGAGCTTTAAACGCGTTGCTGCCACAACAAAACAAAAAATCCAAACAGCTCCAAGAACTGAAACAGTGAGTGCCATACACCCTGCTCCTCTAAAAATCATTCTGGGCGAGCCTGCTGAAGTAAAAAATGGTATGTGTAAATTTGTTTTTGGCCGAGAATTTAAAGCCAAATGTCATTGCACTGTAGGAAAAGGAATGGGGGCTGCTTCATGGGCAGCTTTTTCAGGAACAGATGATAATGCTCTCATGACAGGGGATTTTGCATTGCTTGAAAAAGAGGTGCAACCATTGCTTCAATCGCTTGCCAAAAATAAAATTAAAATTTTGGCAGTTCATAATCATCTTTTAGAAGAAGAGCCCCGCTATATTTCTGTCCATTTTGCCGGACAAGGAAAAGCGATAGACTTAGCTGCTGCTTTCAATACTGGTCTCTATCAAACGGGAATAGTAAGGTAAAGAAACGACAATAGGCCTCTGGCGTCATATATTTTTTCTCAATCTGGAGCAGCTCTTTCTTTTGTTTTCTGGCACAAAAATTCTGCTTCAAGATGTTTTGTCGACATAAAATATATTTTGTTGTCATAGGTGGTTAAAAGATAGGAACCATCTCGACTAAAAAGAATTGCACCTTCGCTGAAGCAGCCTTTCTCACAATTACGCTTGCTTGGTAGCTGTATCCTGCGATTATTTTCATGCTTTAAATCCCAAATAGATACACTACCATCATAATTTTTTGATGCAATGTACCGCTCTTGAGCGTCCCATGCTATTGCATGGATCTTGCTTTCCGCTTCTTGATCTTTAACCATAAAGTTTGTTTCTGCATTCCAAATCGATACTTTGTTGTTGTTTCCTAGGGCTACCCAGAGTCGAGAAGGATGCCAGGTAAGTGTTGCGCATCCTTTAATCTTAAGTAAATTAGGATGTTTTTCTTTCGGATTGTAATAATCTGTTATAGGATCAATACTTTTAAAGTAAGCTTCTCTATCAAGAGGCTCAATGAGACGTAGAGTAATTCCCATTCTAAAGTAAGCTTTGGTATCAATAATGTTAATAATAGTGTCCCGAGCAATTCCCAACACTGACGCATCATAGCTATAAGCTGCACAGTTAGTAGGGCAATTAGAAGAACCGTCATCATTATAAATAAGCTTTCCGCTTGTGGAATCCCAATGGCGAATCGCTCCATTACCATGACCTGAAATAATCAGTGATTTTGTTGGATGAAATGCCACAGAGTTGACACTCGAATAACAGTGTTTGTAGTTTAGTTTATGAATTGCCTGTCCTGTTTTTACATCCCAAATGCCTACAGTGGCATCATCAGAAGCTGAAGCAATAAGGCTACCATCAAAATTGCAATCAACTGAGTTAACGCGGCATCTATGACCAGGCAGTAAAAAATGTTCTTCGTATTTCTTTTTGCTATAACCTCTGGAAGAGTGTGGCAATGATTTGGTAAGTTGCTTGGCTTGCTCATAATATTCATTATTTGTATGAAATGTATACTTAACCTGTTTCGTGTCGAGATCAAAAATGCTCACAGCTCCTCTGCTTTCTCCAGTAACAATATAATGATCATTAGGATGAGCTGCTAGAGCAGTAATATAATTGATACATCCAGAACGGATAGGTTGGGTAACTACTACTCCCTTAGTATGAAGATTCAGAGGAGAACCTATTTCCATCCCCTTCATAATGTGGGACACAGAGAACAACAATAGGAAAATAATAGTTACAGGATAATAATTTGGTATGACTTTTTTCATTTATTTTTCTGCATTATTAACTAAAGATCTGTGTATTTTAGCCAAAAGAAACGTTATCATATTTATGAATTTTTTGAGTTCTTACAAAGTTTTTGTGACCCACGATTCAATATTGCGTTTTTCAACATCAATAAAAATTCCCACGAGTACAATGGTTTTTTGGCTCATTAAATATTTCTGGGCGTAGTGTTTCTCTTCAATTTGCGCCAATGCATCCTGTGCAGATTCCGACTTCGCTCTTTGATGGCTTCGAAGTTTAACAGTGTAGGGAGCTACGACGGACAGGCCCCTTTTTTTAATGAATTTTATTAAAAATTTTTTTCGCTTCTTCGCCTTAATCAATCAATTCTCCTTTAAAAAGCTGTCCTAGCCGCGACGAGCTATTTCAAAAAAATCAAGATAGAGCACCGGATACTCTTTCCATTCGTAATCGCTTGAGTCTATCCACAACCCTTCAAAAAGCTTTCTTTGGCCTTCAAAAAGTGCCTTAAAGGTTGAGAGTAGCAATGATTTGCCAAATCGGCGGGGACGGGAGAGAAAATAGTAGCGGCCTTGAGTAACTAAATTATAAATCTGTTCAGTTTTATCAACGTAAAGATAGTCGCCTTTACGCAATTTTTCAAACGATGATATGCCATTGGGCAAAAGCTTTAATTTTTTATTCATGGACAAAAGGCCTCCTAATTTTTATCTTTGCAGATTAACCACGTTTTAGCGTACGTCAAAGATTTTCAAAATAACAGAAGTGGACTATCGAATGTGGTGATAAAAATAGTGGCCTTTAGAAACTATGCTGCTATGAGCACAACACCAAAAGGCCACTATGTTAATTATTTTGAGCAACTAAAATTTATTTGCTTGTAGAGCGTTTTTCCTTTATTAGGGCCTCTCTCTGAGCTTTTTTTAGATCCTTTAGCCTGGCTTTTTCTGCCTGGCATAGTGCCTCTACTTGTGCTAAACCAACGTCGCCTTTTTTTAAAATTCGCTCAAAGCTTGTTGCTGCTTCATGGCTAATGCGATTATCTTCCTCAATTTCTCTTACAAAATCAATAGCGTCTTCAGGACATTTAAGTTCGCCCGGTTGTCTTAAAAATCTATTCTTACGGCACCTTTTTGTATGGAAATGAATATAATCAAGACCCTCTGCAGAAACCGTACCAATTGTCACTTTAATTGCTTCTAAATCAAGCTCCTCTGGGGACTTAATTTTAGGAATTTCTTGAGCCTCTTCAGAGCCTTTGTTTTTACCAAAGGGCCAAATAGCCAGAACGTTGAGAGGTGAGATTGCCAAAAGCGATAAACTGAGAAAAAATAATTTCTTCATATAAAATGATGTCCTTAAAAAAAGAGATATACATATCATGAATTAGATTAACTCTAATGATTATCGGTGTCAAAAAAATTATTGCTTTTTCAAAATAGAATTTATTTGGTGGAAAAGTTTTCTAAATTTTTTAATTGTATTCTTAGCTTGCATTTAACCAATGCAGCTCATTATGCTGATTTTGAACAAGCTGGCATAATTTAAGATAACAAGGATGGTAGAGAATTCATAGAAAAAAGGAGAACTTATGAAATGGTTCAAAGATATGCTTGATGGCTCAAAAAAGCATCACAAACAAGAACATTCATCCTTGGATCGGGGCGAGTTGCATGTCAAAGTAAATAATAGTTGGTCTGGGTGCATGCATTCGCTACAGAAAAAATTGTCATGTGGTTCAGCGCAAATTGCTTCGATATTGAAAACGCGAAATCATTTTGGTAATCGAGAATATTTGAATAAAAATCGCTCTCATCATCTTCCAGGACGCCCGCCTAAAGGAGTGCACAAATAATCCATATAGTTGGACAATTTTTTGTATGCTTATACGGTCCATAACTATGTATCCGCTGAAAAATTCCTGCGTGAGGAAAGTTTGCCAGCGGATACATTAAGAAAGTTATTTACGGGATGAATAGATGACTCAATCTTATTTTTTAACCCTCTTGAGTGACGCTAGAGACAGCAGAAACTAAAGCGTTAGGAACAGCAGAAGTTAAAGCCTCCCGACTCCATATATAGCCTCCTATCAGTACGAATGCTGTAATATAAGCTGTCGCACGTCCCATAGCATCGACCTTTTCCTTAAAAGTTGTTTTTTTCGATCTCGCAATAGAAGCTACGTCTCTGGTAGACTTAAGCCCCGAAAATGGTGGAAGCGCTAAAATTTTTGTAGGAAGGTGATCAATTATTGATTGTTTTAATGAAGCAAGACTTGCCTTAGGCACAAGCATTTGTTCTGCATGATATGTCTTCTTTAATGCTTCCTTTCCAAACCAAAACAATACAGGCATAACCACTGCAACGTCTAGAAAAGAAAAGCGACTATTGTCAAACCATTGGCCTGCTCCTTGTAGCAATGTTCCTAGGCCAGGATGTGCCTGAAAGCCGATAGCTAAAAGGCTAACGCACAAAAAATATTTTATACTACGCATAAGATCTCCTCAATTATATATACTTACGAATTAATAAGAAATCTACACTTTGAGACTTCTAATAACCATTTTACATTTAATTAATCATTTGTCAATTATTTTATTTTAAATAATGCTATACTTAATTGTTTGAAAATGAATTACGAAGGGGTCGTGCGCCTAAACAATGTTGATTTTATCGTTTTCTGAAATTAAAAACTTTTCGTTGATAAGTTGATGCAAGGCCTTAGAAATACGTTCGGAAGGGCGATCTATAGCGGCATAGAGGGCTGAAATTTCAAGGGAGTGGTGGAGGGTTAAAAGTTTTAATATCATACCTCGGATTTGGCGATCAGAGCCTTCAAACCGACTTTGTTTGCTATGATGAGCACTTTTTCGGCTTGGGTTCTCACGAGTGCTTTTCAGCATAACGCCATAATCCATGAGGGCATAGTACCATTGGCGGGGATTTTCCTGAGCTACCGTTTCTTGAATAAGAGGCAGCAGATATGAATCTTTGATTTCTGTCTGTTGTGGAGCGAAAAAATGGATGTAAACGGTACGAATGTTGGTTTCTATAAAAATTGTGGGATTATTAAAAGCAAAAGCGCAGATTGATCCAGCGGTAGCGGGACCGATGCCCGGAAAGGTTTCCAAAATAGCTGGATCATCAGGCAAGACACCGCCAAATTCTTTGACAATGCGTTGTGCGGTAGCTTGTAAAGCCAGTGCTCGGCGATTATAACCGAGGCCTTGCCATGCTACCAAAAGATCACGTAGGGGTGCTTGAGCTAACGATTCAAAGGTAGGGAATTGGCTAACAAAGGCCTCATATTTTGGAATAACTCGATACGTCTGAGTCTGCTGAAGCATAATTTCAGAAACAACCACATGGTAGGGATCATCAATATCACGCCAAGGAAAAGTTCTTTTGTTGAGTGCATAGTAGCTCCAGATTGTATCTACAAAGAGTTGCAATTTTTCTGGTAAGTTATGCTGGTCAATAGGCATATTTTTTCTATAAAAATTTAGGTTATGGTACAAGGTACATGACTTATAACACTTCCGGATACAATAAGCACTGCCTTGTGTCTGCGCGAATTAATATAAGCTTTAGTGTACGCCAAAGATTATTAAAATAACAGGTACGCTAGGAAGTTTTGGATATATGTCCCACATAATGCATAGAAATCAAATTGTAGGGTGTCTACTTAACTTAATTTTTAAAGCTCCTTTTTTTGGCTATCGGCTTCTATCAATTTTAGATAATGTGCTGCTAACTCTTTCCAATCAATTGGTTTTGGTTGCATATTTTGTTCCTTGCGCCACTTAACTTCATGCCGCAATTCTTGGTCTAAATATTGTATACGAGCCGCAAAAGGAGGGTGTGTATATTTAAAGGTTTGCTTTCTCACCCAAGCTCTCCTTTTTTCTGGATCGAAAAACCAGTCCCTCTTTTCCAAATCACTAAGATTCTGTTTTTTTTGTATATAGTTGAGCCACCCCCTCGTTTGATCTTTAAACTCATCAAAACTCCACTTCCGCGATACAAAAATCATATCATCGATTGAACAGCCTGCATGTAAGGCAGCAAACCTATCGGCTTCATTTTCGTTTTGCCTACTAAGCGCATGCTTAAATGTCGGCTCAAATACTAAATTTCCACCAAAATTTTCCCTTTTTTTAAAATTCTGTATCAATTTTTGGTTATCCAAATTTTTATGGACATACTTCCTATTTTCAAAAAGATGGCCTACTACATAATGACCTAATTCATGGGCCAAAACACAGCGCTGCTCTTTGTTAGACAGATACGCAAATTTAACATTTATATTAAAAAGAGGAAGTCCATCTACCCTGGACGGAGTAACCGAAATGCCATCTCCATAATGAGTTACAATATGATTAACTCCCTCATAATCAACTTCTCTAATATCCTCATACAACTTGGGGAAAAGAGACTTAATTATTTTTAGCACATGCTTAGCGATATATACATCGAAAAGATTTGCTAACAAGTTTTCTTTAATTCTTTCAGGATAATTTTTTATATTTGGATCAATGAAAATAATTGGATATCCCTGATTTTTCTTACGTGCATTTTTTACTTCAGACCAATCTTCACCTTTTTGTAAGCAGCGTTTTCCTGTTTCAGCTTCACATTTTTTAAGCATTTCATAAGCTACCGGCTTAAGCTTCTGAGCACGTTCCATAAAATGTTCATATTCATTATCGGAGAGAAACTGATCTGACTCCATTGAAAAGCCTTGGTTTGCAAAAAACAGACAATATACCACAGCAACTAGTTGACTAGCGCGCCCATTAGCTTTAAATAAGTGCTTCATTTTTCTCATTCCTTTTAATATTTATCAAAAACTTTCTTCAATAAGGAATTTTTAAATTTCTAATATATTATTATATTATCAAAAAAGTTAAGATTTATACAATAATAATATTTTTATGTGTGCAATATAAGAATTATAGTAGGTAAAATTACTGGATTTACCATTTTTCCATAACAAAAAATCAACCATTAGTTGACTTTTTGGCTTAGTTTGTTAGTTTATTGGACATGTGGGCGGGAATAGCTCAGTGGTAGAGCGTTGCCTTGCCAAGGCAAAGGTCGCGGGTTCGACCCCCGTTTCCCGCTCCATTGTTTTTTTATTGATTTTTCTGCTATCATATTTTTTAACTGCGCAAGTTTTACCCAGCATATTTTTCCTTTATAAAAGGTTTTTAATGAAATCGATTACTGAGCAAGGCTCTTCTATAGAAAAAGCTATAAAAACGGGATGGGAAAAAGCAGGAAAGCCAACAGAGTTTTCTGTAAAAGTTTTTGAAGAACCAAAAAGAAATTTTATTGGAATGACGGTTTCACCTGCTAAGATAGGAATTTTTTTTGAACTTCCTAATCCCTTAACCGTCTCCCCTAAGGAAAATTCCAAGGTGCGCCCTCATCAAGCTGCCAATCGTACGCATCGATTTAGCCCCCAACAACCCTTGGCAAATCAACCTAAAAAAGAGAATCGACCTTATCAAACTCCTCCTGCACAGTTGTCTGAAACAAATAACCAGAAGACTTCTAGCGCGCCACTACCTCAAGAGCATTCTCAGCACCCTGCCCAACAACGCGAAATTTGGACTGAGCAGATGATGGTTATGGCACGCGAATGGCTAACAACTGTATTAGCATCCTTAGATTTTGGCGATGTTTCCTTTGTTATTGAAACAAGCAATTATGATTTGAAATTCATTCTTGATCGTGCTGTTTTTGCGGAGGTAGAACGGCAACAGCAGCTCTATAGAGGTCTTTCGTTACTTCTTATGCAGACGTTACGTCACAAATTGAGAAGGCCCCTTCGTGGTTTTAGGGTAATTATTATTAATAATTAATGATACAAAGTTTAGATCAAACAACTATTATCGCCCAGTGCACTCCATCAGGAGCGGGTGCTTTGGCTTTGATACGTCTCTCGGGAGCGAATGCTATTACTATTGCGAGTGCTATAAGTCGCTTGGGCTCTGAAAAAAAACTAGCTACTTTTCCGTCTCATACGATTCACTTTGGTTGGGTTGTAGAGCCCAATTCTGGCAAACAGATTGATCAGGTGCTTTTTATGCTCATGAGAGCACCTAAGACTTTTACGGGTGAAAATACTGTAGAAATCACCTGCCACAACAATCCATTCTTAATTGAACAAATCATTCACACGGCAATTGAAGCAGGGGCCCGTATAGCTCAAGAAGGTGAATTTAGTAGACGTGCTTTTATAAACGGAAAAATTGATTTATTGCAAGCGGAGGCAATTAACGAGTTAATTTATGCTTCAAATCAACTGAGTCTTAAGCAATCTTTATCGCAGCTTAAAGGAACTTTTTCCCATTGGATAGGTCAACTTGAGGCTGATCTTATAAAAAGCTTAGCCTTTACGCAAGCAAGCTTTGAATTTTTAGATGAAGAGCTTGAGTTTGCGCACCTTATTAAGAATCAGCTGGAAGATACGCTATTAAATATTGGGAAAACTTATCAAACCTTTGATCAGCAGCAGAGAATTAGAGAGGGTGTTAGAGTCGCTTTAATTGGATCGGTTAATGCGGGGAAGTCTTCTCTTTTTAATGCCTTGATCGGACAGCAACGAGCTATTGTTACTCCTATAGCCGGCACAACTCGGGATGTTATTGAAGTAGGAATCTATAAAGATTTTGGATATTTAACCTTAATCGATACTGCAGGCCTTCGCGCAACAAAGGATGTTATTGAGCAAGAAGGCATTAAACGATCGTGGGATGAAGCAGAACGAGCAGATACTATCTTGCTTGTTCTGGATGGTTCTCGTTGCTTAACCTCTCAAGAAAAGGGAATTTACTATCAGCTTATTGAACGCTATCAGCAAAAAATTATTCTTATTACAACAAAAGCAGATTTATCAGAGAAGATGGTAGAAGAATTATCGTTCGTAGGTCCACAGGTGAAAACTTCGATACAAAAACCAGAAACTATACCTTTAGTACACCAAGCTATTCAGGAGCATGTTATTGCTCTCATCTCATCTCTAGCTACCCCATTTCTGCTTAATAAGCGCCATTATAATCTTCTTAAAACGGTGGATCAGCAAATTTGCTTGGCAATGACTTATTTGGAAGATTCTTCTCCAACCTACGAGCTAGCGGTGTGCCATTTACAAGAGGCTTTGGAAGTTATAAGCCAGCTTTCGGGTAAAACAATTAGCGAAAAAGGTATGGACGCTGTCTTTCGTCAATTTTGTGTTGGTAAGTAAAATTAGCCTAAGAAAATTGATCCTATATAGCAATATATGAGTATGCCCAGTATATCCATAATGGTCGCTAAAAAGGGACCTGCAGCAAATGCTGGGTCCATTCCTAGTCGTTTCAAAATAATTGGCATCCCACTTCCCAAAATGACCGATGTCATAACAATGAGAGTTAACGAAGCGCTTACTACAAAACTTCCCATTAAATTTCTATGGGTAAAATAGACGCGAATAAAGGAAACTGTTCCCAGAATAACCGCAATCATAAAGGCCATACACATTTCACGCCGCAAAAATCGACGTAGGTTACTCGCATTAATTTCTTCACTGGCCATACCCTGAATAACTACTGCTGACGTTTGACTACTTGAGTTGCCTCCAGTACTGGTCAACATAGTAATAAAGGGCATTAGAAATCCGATAAGAGTGACAGCGTAATATTCCATAATCATGGTAGATACTGATTGAGCTAAAAGAAGTATCGTTAAAATATAGCTCCGTTGATAGAGTATTCTGAAAAATGAAGTTTCAAAATAGGAACGAGTAATAGGGGTCATAGCCGACATACGATAAACGTCTTCGCTCGCCTCCTCCTCAATAATCTGGGCAAGCGTTTGGCTGGGAATAACTCCTAAGAAATAGTTATTTTCACCTACTACCGGCGCTGTTACCAGATGATAGTGAATCATTTGTCGTGCAACTTCTTCTTGATCTTCATAAGCGGGGACTACCAACTCACTTTTTTTCATAAATGATTTTAAGCGATCCTGAGGATTTTTTAAAACTAAATCTTCAAGTCCAATGTACCCTAAAAGCTGGTTTTCATTATTTGTAACGTAAATTTGCTGATGGAGCTCCAAGCGGGGCTTAAGGCGCTGAAGCACATGAATACTTTTTTCTACGGTAAAATCTTCACGTAACGTTAAAACTTCTATATCCATAATACCCGCAGCTGATTGCGGACTAAATTCAAGCAATGACAAAACCTGTCGCCTATCCTGTACATTTAACATTTGTAGATAGGTTTTGAGCTCTTCGTCTGAAATAAGATCAAACAAATCAGTGAGCTCATCTATAGGAGTTGCATGCAAGAGATCTCTCTTGTTGGCCTCTGACAATAATGAAAGGGCAAAAACTTTAGTATAATCCGACAAGTGAGGAAATACTGCTTTGAATTCGTGATAGGGAAGTGTCTCTAGAATTTGACGACTCGCTACCTTATCCAAACTGCTAACAAACTGCGCAATATCGGCAGGATGGGCTTGAAGAAATTGGCGCCATAACTCCTGCTCACGAGGTCCTCTCCGCTCAATAAAAGCTTCAAAATTTGCCTGTATTGCTTGAAAAACATGTTCTATATTGAGCATGTAGCACCTTTACGCTTTTTTAATCGCCAAAATCAAGCTTTATAGCTGAACAATTGAACGATTTGGTTTCGATGGAATCCCCATATTAGGCCAGACTCTCTTGTCTTAAAATCGCCTAGTGGTCTTGCTTCGATTTATTTATAATTTGCTACCCAAGCATAATCCCCCTCTTCCATAAGTCTAGCAAATAAAATAGTGAATTGTCCATTTGACTTAAAAGAATAAAGGTTTAGGCTTATTGTGTAAGAGCCTTTCTTTATTTAAATCATGCACTCTGCGCGGGTAAGGGGAAAAATTTTATGGAATCACCACAGATAGCATCAGAAGGTACCATCTTTTTGTCAGTTTCTCAAGAAGCTGCAGGGACGCGAATCGATACCTTTTTGGCTCAGAAAGTTCCTACTTTATCGCGTAATTTTTTTCAAAAAATGCTTCACGAGGGGTGTGTCAGTGTCAATGAAAAAATCATCAACAAATATTCTTATGCGCTTAAGGAGAAGGATGTTGTCCTTTGTACTCTTCCGGCGGTAATCTTAAGTGAAGCTAAAATAGTTAATTCTTCAGTAAAAATTGATATTTTGCATGAACATGAACATTTTTTTATTATACATAAACCTGTAGGCCTTTTAGTTCATGCTCCAAATCACAGGAGCGATGAGGCTACCCTTACCGATTGGCTGGTAACGCAACATAATGAGATAAAAAATATTGGATTTCATGATCGTCCAGGAATAGTGCATCGTATTGATAAAAATACCTCGGGACTACTCGTTATTGCACGAACAAGCTATGCTCACATGGTTTTTGGGCGCATGTTCCATGATCGTCTCATAAAAAAAACCTATCTTGCCGTTGTTGAAGGTCACCCATTGGCCCAGGGAAGCATAGATTTTCCTATAGCACGTGACCCTTTTTTGAGAACTAAAATGACCCATAGGCTCTCCCATGGCAGAGAATCATTAACTCACTACGCGGTTGAGCGATATTTTGCAAAACATTCTCTTGTTCACGCACATCCTATAACGGGACGTACCCATCAAATTAGAGTTCATTTTGCCGGCCTAGGATATCCGCTAGTAGGTGATAGTGTTTATGGCTCCTCCTCGACCCTCATTAATCGCCAAGCTCTTCATGCCTGGCGAATTTCGTTTACTTTCTTAGATCAAGATTTTTCTTTTGAGGCTCCGATAGAAAAAGATTTACAGGAGCTGATAGATATCTTAACGCCTATTTAGCGCAAAGACATCAGCGTTTTTTGAGTAGCTTCATCTAAAGATTCTTGGCCATTCCTTAATAAAATATTAATTAAGCCCCTTAGATAAGAGGATTTTTCTATTCCGCCCTCATGGACTAATTTTATTATGTATTCTACTGTTTGATCCAGTGTTATGGATTTAATAACATACAGATCATAAAGAAGCCGGAGAAAAAATTGGGAAGGATATTTTTTTGAAAGCGAATTTTTGAGAATGAAATTTATTATCGTCTGAGGTAATTGTGCTTTGTCACCATACCGTTCTTTTTCTTTTTTTACTAAATTTTTAATGATCGTCGAGTACAACAAGATTAGAGACATAATAAAATCAGGAGGGGCTTCGCCCAAGCTAGTAGTTGCTTTATAAAAAATTAACTCAAAGTCATTCTCGGTTTTTAGTTGGGTATCATCTAGTAATAGATCAGCTGAAAATTCTATTTTTTTGTTTTTTTCCAATAGACATAAAAGAAAAGCAGCATTCTCAAAAGCCATTTCTGAAGCATGAGGATCGCTGATAGCAGATAGGGCCAATTTCTTCATAGCTTCTATTTTTTCTTGGTCATCAATATGTGTTAGAGACATAAAAAACGAAAATGTACGGGCTCTATCTGCTTGGTTCGTTGCTATATTATAAAAAAGAGAAATACTACGGGGCTGAGTGGGATAGATTAAAGGGAATTGGTACAAATATTTACCTACAAAATCAAAAACATAATCTGAATTGTAAAGTGGGAGGGCAAAAATAGTATCAAACGTAAGCAGCGAAGTGTTTATTAGTCGCTCTAGTGCTTGAGAAAAAAGGAACACGGTAAGCACATTGTGCGCGAATGAGGCTATATTGTTTTTTGTCAACTGCGCTATTTTTTCCAAAAGCTCTACTGAACCTTTATACTCAAAATCATATTCTCCATGCTCAACAGAGGTTTTAAATTGATGAAGCCCTTCTTTATTGCCTAAATCAACAAACTTATTCTTTGCGAGTGCATAGAGGTCTTTTTCGCCAGCATAATCAATTTCATCAAGGTTTATAGGAGAAGGTTTATTTTTTTCGCTTGCCTTTTCCTCTTCTCCCTCTTCCTCCTCACTATCACTATCATCATCATCTTCCTCGAAAGATGCCTCAAGAGAGCATTGGCCTTGAAGATGTAGTTTTTCGCATAATAAAGGGAAATAATGGGCAACTAAATCTGATCGTAGTGCTTCTTTTTCGAGAGGATTTTCGAAAAGATTTAGGTCTAGCACATAACTAAGCACCATAATAAGCGTTCTGATGGAAGGTCGTAATTCAAAACAAGCATGGCCATCAGGAACTACATCGTATCCTTGTGCTTCAAATTCTTTTTGTTGAGAGGGGGAAGTAATACGAATATAGCGATTACCCTTGCCGAGCTTTTGAGTTGATTGTAAATAGGGAACATAGGGAATATTTGATACTAGTTGCGTCCAGACAGAATGATCCATTACATTTTTGAAAAAAGGTTCTAATCGTGCTCGGGCTGCTGCGCTTAAAGTAATTCCAAGATTTTTTGCTAACGTATCTGCCGAGTAGGTTGTGGTCACAACATCATAGCTCATGATGCGGATGAAATTTGCAATACTATTTTCCATACAATCAGGGAATGAAACAGCTTTGTTAGCTGCTGGTGGTAGATAGTTTGCAGTAGCGTAGCCTTCTAAAATAGGAAAGGTTCGTGAAGTTATTGTATAAAATAAGAATGAATCTAAAGGGGGAAAGCTTTGGTCCAAGTTTTGTGATAAGCGTATAAGATGTTGAGCTGCTTGCGGAGCGGTTATTTCTTCAGGAAAGGTAATCTTATCGGGTAAGATGAGCGGTAGGCTAATAAGCTTGCCTAGAGTTGCATAATATGTTTGAAAAGCTTGGCGATTTTTTGCTATATCGGTGTCACAGACCTTTTGTAATGTTTTATATAAAAATCCCAACTATATTGAATGGACCAAATAGAGCGGATACAAGCCCTGTTTTACCTCGTCGAGCGCTCTGATAACTATATCTTCTAGCTCATCAGGCCCAATTTTGAGATATTTAGTCTCGGATAAAATGAGTAATTGCTTAACCGCGCTAAGAAATCGGTGGTGAGCTGAGAGTGAGGCGGCTGGGGAATTTTTTGGTTCATTAATCCCAGTTTTATTATTCTTTTCTGGCGATGTGCTTAAAGAATCTAAGCTCACAACAATTTCAGCTATTAATGCAGCAATTTTGTGCGGATCTTTAGTTTTTATGAAATCGGTAGTGCTAAAATCGGCATAACTTCGTGAAGCTGGTATACGATAAAAAAGGATATGGATAAGTTGATTTATAGCATCGGTTTTTGATTTGTCATAGCCAATTATGGGCCTACCACGCCGATCTGTAGTTTTGAGTGGATAAGAATTATCAAACTGATGGACATTATTAAGCCAGCCAGTTTCCCATAAAACAGCTCCATTGGCTATAGAAAAATAGTGCAAGTGCTGAGGTAATATCTGGAATGTCTGATCAAGGTTGCGTACATATCTGAAAGAATAGGAAAAGGGACATAGGCTGCCGATGGCTAGAAATAATATAACTTTAAAATATGTGCAGTAATTTTTCATTTCGACCCCTTAATTAAAATTTCATATCTGATATTATAATAATAAAAACCTATTAAAATAGTCAATAATTATTCATTTAAATAATTACTATTGTTTGCCGCGAAGGAGAATAGACCTTCTCTTTTCCTTGGTTCTATGTTAAATTTACCTTCGAAGAAACAAATTCATAAAAAAATTAAATCTAAGAAGAATATCTGCAATGAAATATTTTGTGATAATGATGGGATTGCTAACTTTTGAAGCCACGCTATCTGCATTATATAAGGTAGAGTCCTGGGACGGAAAGTGGAAGCGTAGCGAGGAAACTAAGGGCTATGAGAAGATTTTTGTCTCACTTTATGAAAAGGAAAATCGACCTAATCTAGGGAAAGGGAGCAGGCGTTTAGAGAAGGCTCGATTTGATTATGAGACAAGTGTATTACAAGACCAAGGACAGGCAGAAATTGTTTGGTATGAAGCTAAAAGTAAGTATTACAGTAACCTTGCCTATCAAGAAGAGCGACACCGCTTTAGGGTTCAAGAGACTTTTGCACAATGGTTAAATCATTTCTGGAAGACAAACACAAAATCTGAACAAAAATTTAAAGAAGAGGTAGCTGTTCTCAAAAAAGAAAAAGCCCAGCTTCAAAAGCAAACAAAGGCTCTTCAAAAGGAGGTGGAAGACTATAAAAGGAAATTCCCACCCCCGATAGACTCTTAAATTAACCTCTTGTCTTACGCTAAATCCTTAATTATTATGTAAATATGCGATTAGATTGCAAAACTACATAAAATGGAAAGCGCTAATGCTACAAAGAGATGCAGCTCACATTGTTAAACACTTAGCTAACAAGTTACCGGTTGTGGCTCTTTTAGGTCCCCGACAATCGGGTAAAACTACCTTAGCAAGGGCTATTTTCGGAACCTATCGTTATATAAATTTTGAAGATCTCAATCAACGAAGTTTCGCCCTTAGCGACCCCAAGGGGTTTTTAGCTGATGCAGTTTACAACAACCAGCAAGGGGTTATTCTTGATGAGGCTCAGCATGTCCCTCAGTTGCTTTCTTATATTCAGCTCTACGTTGATACGCACGAGCCCAAAGGCTATTTTATTCTTACGGCCTCCCAAAATTTTCTTTTGCGTCAAGCAATATCCCAAAGTTTAGCAGGCCGCATAGCAATTATTACTCTACAGCCCCTCTCTCTTTATGAGTTACAAGTCAATAAAATACAACTCCCAGAACTTAATAGCCTCCTTCTTAAGGGCACCTATCCTCGTCTCTATTCTCAAGAACTTTTGCCAAAAGAGTTTTATCCATTTTATATTCAGACCTATATCGAGCGAGATGTGCGTCAGATGATCAATATAGAAAATTTGAACACATTTCAGCGTTTTTTAAAATTATGCGCAGGGCGCATTGGGCAATTGCTCAATGTCTCATCTCTAGCCAATGATTGCGGCATAAACACCAACACTGCCAAAGCCTGGATCTCCTTATTGGAAGCAAGCTATATCATCTATCTTTTACAGCCTTATTACAAAAATTTCAGTAAGCGCTTAATTAAATCACCAAAGCTCTATTTTTATGATTCTGGAATTGCGACAACTCTCTTGGGTGTTCAATCAGAACAGGATCTGGCAACCCACTATCTTCGGGGTAATCTGGTAGAGTCATTTGTTATTACTGAGCTGGCAAAACATTTCTTTAATAAAGCAGAAACTCCCCCGCTCTATTTTTGGCGAGATAGCAATGGTAATGAAGTAGACTGTATTGTTGAGCAGGGTGCGTGCTTGAACCCTGTTGAAATTAAGAGCGGCCAAACAATTAGTAGTGATTATTTTGAGGGATTACACTATTGGAGTAAACTCACCACGAGTGAGCAGCGTAATGGTTTTGTTGTCTACGGCGGAAATGAAACTCAACATCGTAGCCAAGGGACTGTTCTAAGTTGGCAAGCAATTGATCAAATTATAAACAAAACCTAATGGAAATGTCTTGATGAGCTATTTTGCGATAACGTTCCTTGCTATTCTGGTAGGCACACTTCACGCTCATGCCTGCGAAGCATGGCGTAACCAATGGCAACCTAGTACGAAAACTAAGAATCTGGGCAAGGATCTGGTTAAATTAGAAAACAAAACTGTGGCTCAACAAGAACTTTACCCCAATTTTTCACTCACCTATAGCGATACTTTCAATGAATACCACCTCAGTCTAATTAAAGACCAGCATGCTGCTGAAGTAGATTGGTATAAAAAACAGCTTTCAGGACTCAATGAAAAATGTGAAGAGCAAGAACATGAACTGAATGTGCTCAAAGAACATATGAGGACTTGGGTTGCCGCCAGCGCTTTAACGTTCCTGGAATCTGGAAGACCGAGCTCTGAAGATTAATTCTCGATTTTTAACTGGAGATTAAAAACTTTTTCTTTTTAGCTTCCAATGCGGACATTTATAAGAGTCGCAAGAGGTGTACCCCGAAAATCGGACAGTGGTATTTGTGAAAAAACAGGAGGTATAATGGAGGCGTAGAAAAACGACTTAATACCAGAAATGATTGAAGGGTACTTAGATGAGTAAAATGTATACGAAGCACAATGATGCATTTAAATTTAAGGTTGCGCTTGAGGCGTCAATGAAGACAAAAACGATAGCTGAACTTTGCCAAAAATATAATATAGCAGCGTGGCAAATTTATACCTGGAAGAAGCATTTGACAGAGAATAAAGAAGCAATTTTTTCAGACAAAAGAAAAAGCAAGAAACAAGAAGTAGACGTTAACCAGCTACATGCAACAATAGGCAAGCTTAAGGTAGAAAACGATTTTTTTGCCAACATACTCAAAGGATGGGGTACACCATAATCCATCTTAATATGCTTTTCTGTCATATGCAGTTGGCTGGCTATTAAGAAATTTAAGAAGCGGCTCGATTTTGTGTAATGTGAGCACAAGATTGACATCAAAAAAATAAAGATAGTACGAGATAAGGAAGGTCAAATCGATGTCTTTTAGATTTTTAATGTTTATATTGTTCCTTAACAATACTTCAATTAGCTGGAATCATATGCAACCATTTTCTTTATCGAAGCTAGAAGTTTTAAAGGATTTTAACAAAAAAGATCCAGCGTTTATAAAGGCTTCTGATGGAGCAGATTTGGCCTATTATTCATATGTCCCACAATATCCCACAGCCGTCCTAATTTTTTATCATGGAGCAGGTTTTTATAGCAATCAACTTTATCAATATTTTGCTAAAGAGTTAGCAGACAAACACAACATTGGTTGTTTTCTTTTTGATATTCGTGGTCATGGAAACTCACAAGGAGATCGTGGTGATGCACCAAGCATCAAGCAAGTGTGGGATGATATAACAATAGCGATTAATTTTGTGAGCAAGCAACATTCAGGAATTCCACTTTATCTTGGGGGTCATTCTTCTGGCGCCGGTTTGGTGCTTAATTATAGCAATTACCACCACTACCCGTTTTAGCATATAGATCTAATATGCTAATTGTGGACTAAGTCAAGAAATGAGTAATTGAACTTTCGATTACTAAGATAGTCAATGAGAGCATGGCAAAGTCAATTTTCAATCCGTTTAAAACCATTCATACTATTTGCTACTAGATTACGCATCCTACTTTTTTGCCTGCTATACTTATCAATCATTGAATAAAAAAAATTCTGTTTTTTGTTAGAATGGTGTCTACGGTCTTAGTATGTGCACTACGAGATGAATCCATAGAAAAGTCTGGAAGATATGATGAAAAAATTAATGTCTCTTGCAGATGTGGTCAGCTTTTACCAGCAGTGTGAAAATAAGGAAATTAAAATTTGGATTGATGGTGGATGGGGAGTGGATGCTCTCTTAGGCAGACAAACTCGTCCCCACGCTGATCTAGATATTGCGCTTCAGTTGAAAGATGTACAAAAAACTTGTGAGATTTTAGAGGCGCAAGGATATAAAGAAGTTAGAAGAGACAATGAATGGAACTTTGTATTAGGCGATACTCGAGGACATGAAATTGATTTTCATGTTTTTATTTTTGACGATAAAGAGCAGGTAGTCGGAGGACTCAAATATCCTGAAGAATCTCTCACCGGAACAGGCCTAATAGGAAACCAAAAAGTACGCTGTATTTCGCCTGAACATATGGCTCAATTTCACACAGGCTATAAACTTCGTGAGAGTGATTTTAAAGATGTAATTGCCTTGTGCCAAAAATTTGGCATAGACTATCCGGAGAAATATGCCCATTTGAAAGAGTTTGATTAATTTTCCGCAATGGCGCCATAATTATCGTAGCTTTTTTACAAACCAGAGTATCAAATCATCATCAACTTCAACGGTGGTTCCGTAGACTGCTCGTTGATTTTTATATGTTATTCCTAAGCCATCAGGAAGATAGCCTCGTTTGCAATATAACTGCTGAGCGTTCCCATATCCGTCATATAAACCCACCCCTAAGCCAATTACAGTACTATGCTTTTGCGCTTCTTGCTCAGCCCATGCAAGTAAAGCAGAGCCAATCCCTTTTCTACGGGAAGAAGGTAATACGTTCAGATCATTAATTTCTGGAATGTTATGTTCACTGAAAAATGGATAAGCAGAAGTTATCTTCAATGTAACATATCCTGCAAAGTGTGCTTCAAAAAAAGCTAAACATACTGTTCTTTCTCCTTTGATTTGGTCGTATAAATAGGCCTCAAAAGTTGATGCTGGCTTAGGCCAATTATCCTGAGCGCACTTATCAACTACGAGGAGAATATCTGCTGGGGTCATTAAGCGTAGCGTAATCATTATTTCACTCTCAGCATTGTTTTAGCTTTTTGATTTCCTCAAGTGAAAGACCCGTGCTTTCTGCAATTATTTCTAATCTAATATCACATTTTAGTAGGTTGCGAGCAATTTCAGTCTGCTTCTCTTCACGGCCTTCTTCACGGCCTTCTTCGTATTTAGTTTCCAAAGTTGAGTGATAAACACTCGCTTTAATAGCCTCTTTTTCATAAATATCAAGTTCATGGCTTGGCCATGTCAAGCGATTAATTGCCTGGCAAGCTTCTTCAAATTCATCATGAGCCAAAGCTGAAGGAATTTTTGTCTGTTTTCTAATTTCCTTGATAAAGTAGATCCATTTGTCTGCTGCTGTTACAAGCTCATGTTCTTTTTTATTAAATTTAGGTAATTCAATAAAAGCAAAAGCAAGCTCTCGAAGATCATTTTCATAGGTTTCTTCATCAAGGATTCTGTGAATAGACCTGTAGTTTTTCTTTTTATCAAACAAAACAAAATCAAGCACCGATACCGCAATTACCGGCATAAGCTTACGGTAGTCTTCCCCTTTTTCCAGCTGGATTGAATATGATTTTGCTGAGTAGAAAACAATTCTTTTATCAAAATTTCTTTCCGAAGCAATTTGCAACTCAATAATATAGCTGTTTCCTGCTTGATCAACACAAGCAATGTCTAAGATATTTTCTTTTTTACCTGTACGTTGCGGAATTTGTTCGTTGTTAAGAAAATTAATAGATTCAATCGCTTGTTCTCCAGTCAGCTCAAGCACCGAGTTCAAAAATGAAATCGTAATATTTTTGTGCTCATCAGAACCAAAGATTTTTTTAAAGGCAATATCATTGCGCGGATCAAGAAATATCATCGTTATCCTCAAGGTGAAGAGTATTTATACGAAAATAAGATTATCCCCTTTTGTACGAAACTTCTAGTCTAGATTGAGGACTATTTAGCTTGTGTGCATCATCAAAAATGATTAAAAAAACAAAGCGCTTCTGAAACTGGTCGCTCTACAGATTGGCAGGGATTATTCATTACTTTGCCATTGCAATATAGCGTTGAACATCCACCACCGCCTAAGTTTATAGCATCCAGGCATCCTAAAGAACGCATAAAAATAGCAAGATCATGCAAGGTTAAGCCCAAACTTGATGGCTGCCTCCCATCGACGACCACTAAAAAAACAGTATTATTACTATCTATCCCTAGTGCAGTACGCGGATGAGGAATAGAAATTAAAAGATCTCTTTGATCTTGCTCATAAAAATCAGCTGCAGCTTCATCACCAGTATGGATTAATGGCGTGCCTTGTGAAAATTCATCATCCAATAGAGGAGTACATAGAACACCATTTTTAAGTAACAGTCCGGCCCCACCAAGCGCAAATGTTGGTTGATCCAAGGTGGTTTTTTTTGTTTTTAAATTATATGTAAATCTGGCCTCCATGCCTACTTCTATGTTCTTAATGTCATCTGTTTGATATATAAAGCCATCGTAAGGAGCCAAGGGTAATTCCGTTGTGATTGATTCAACGCTATCGTTACTAATTCTTACTTGATAGGCCTGATTATGAAATAAGCAGCCCGGATCTTGTGGAGTATAAAGGGTGCTTTGATCTATTCCGCGGGGTTGATTTATGCCATCTACAAGAAATTTTTTGTTTCCAATGATTAATTCAACTGAGGAAGTAACTAAGTCAATAACCCACTGTTTCTGTTTGATATTCCACACTAAACTTCCACGCCAATAACAAGGGTCTGCATAGAGCAGATCTTGTATGCAACAAAGATTGACCCGATTGCCATTATATTTTCCTCCACGGCGGTAATTAGCGCCATTAATAGCAACCGCTGCTTGTACTCGTTGTGCCATTGATGAAACTTCCTCTCGTTGACCATGCGCAGGAATTAATTGAGGGTGAACACAATTAGCCTTTATAGTAACAACATGAATTGTAAGAGGCGGTAAAGATGCCTTATATTTTGTATAAACTATTCCCTCAGAAATAACCTCTTCATGACATATCATCTCATTATAATTACTGCATGAAGATAAGCAGTTGAGAAATAATGCGATAGCTCTCAAGAGAATATGAAAAATTTTTTGCTTAAGGAATTTCATTATACGCTCCTATAGGTGATATAAAAGATTAAGGGTATTGTATCATTTTTTGTAAAAAATTACTTTAAAGAAGGTTTGCATGAGATTAGCATCAGTAGCGTTAATTTTATTAATAGGCGGCGAGATGATAATCAAGAAGAATGCCTAGATCTTTACAACCGGCGCTTAAATTTTTTCTCTAAATCGCTTACGGTAAGCGTCCATCGGGTTGGTCGGCCGTGGGGGCACGTGAAATTATCTTGAGTACTCTGCAAATCTTTCATGAGTTGCTCAGCTTGATTATTTTGTAAAAGATCGCCGGCTTTTACTGCAGCTTTACAGGCCATTTGTGCTTGCAAAGCATGGTTTATTTTAGTCTGAATATCTTCTGACGATACATTTTCTTTATCATGCTCTATCAAGAGTGCGTAAAGATAATCGACAAGCTCTTGAACATTTATGTGTTTGAGGTGTACGGGCAAACTTCGCACGATTGCCTGTGTCGGCCCCATAGGCTCTAGCTCAATTCCCTGTTTTTTTAAAAGTGGTTCGATAGGTTCGAGCGTTTGCTGAGAAGTGAGTTGTATCACTGAGGGAAAGAGAAGCGGAATAGTTTCAGCCCTATTTAATCGATGAGCAAACTGATTAAATAGAATTCGTTCATGTGCCGCATGTTGATCCACAATAACAAGTCCCTCTTGAGTATCAAAAAGCAAATAAGTTAGCTGAAATTGTCCTAGAAATCGAAACTCATAAAGTGGTAATAAATCTTCTTGGGCGGGGGGGATGTTTTCCTGGAGGAGGGCTTTAGGAGCGGGATATGCAATGTTTGGTGCTGCTACTGCAATCTCTCCGTGGCTTTTTCTTTCATAGGCATCAAGCCATTTTTCCGCTACTTCTTTATCAGCACTAGTTGCGGCAACGGTAGCAGAAGAAGGAAACCGAGGTTGAATATTAAATTGCTGCTCTGTTTGGCCAAAAGAAATTTTTGCTGAGGGAGTAGGGGGTCTGAATTCGGGGATACCGTTGTTTGCTTCTCCTAAGGCCTGGTTAACTGCCTTGCTCAGCGCTAATTCAATGCGTCGTGGATGTATAAACCGAACTTCGCTTTTGCGGGGATCAACATTTATATCAACTAGCTGCGGATCAAGAGTAATTTTGATAACGCCAATTGGATAACGGCCAGCAGGAAGCACATTTTGATATCCTTTTAGGAGTGCAGTGCTGAGCTGATAATTTTTTACATAACGTCCATTTACAAAAAAGAAAAGTTGGTTCTTGTTGTAACGAGAAATTTGATGATTTGAGATAACTCCTTCTACTTTTTCCTCTGCAGTGCTTGGGGTGTCAAGTACTACTAAATGAGAAAGAGCACGTTCATCCAATACCTGAATAATTCGATTTTTTAAGGTAGAGGTAGCCGGGACTCCATGAATCAATTGATTATTATTAAAAATTTGAAAATTCACGTTTAAATGGGAAAGACAAAAAGCCTGAAAAAGCGTTAAAATTGCTCGCCATTCCGTCTCTTCTTGTTTTAGGAATTTTCTGCGGGCGGGTACATTATAAAAAATATCGCGAACAACAATGTCGGTACCTGAAGTTCCTACCATGATTTTGCTAGTTTGAATAGCACCCTCACAGCAAACTATTTCTGTACCCTGAGACTCTCCTTTTTCAACTGTTTGTAGAGTAATTTTGCTAATCGCGCACAAAGCAGCAAGAGCCTCTCCACGAAAACCAAATGTAGGAGTGGTTGCAACTTGTTCAAAGGAGCTAATTTTGCTTGTTGCATGGTTGCCAAAGCAGGCACTAGCATCAGTAGCGTCCATGCCGGAGCCATTATCTACAACCCTAATAAGATCACGGCCCCCTCTTTCTAAATAGAGTGAAATTTTAGTGGCACCAGCATCTAATGAATTTTCAATGAGCTCTTTGACAACGCAAGCGGGCCGCTCTATGACTTGACCAGCAGCAATTTTTTGAGCTTCGCTATGAGCAAGATGATGAATGATTCCCATGAGCTATTTTTTCTAAAAAATGAATAACGATCTATCTTTTTTAGTATAGCTCAAAATTGATGCGCTATAAAATTTTACTAATTTTCCCCATGAGATATAGGATTAATTCCGGAATTAGAGGCTCTTTAATTAAACCAAGTTTTTAGACGAGGCGCAACCATTCCTAGGAGTACTTGACCGGTTACAGTGGTTAGAAGAGGAATAACCACGCGGGGGCCTTTAGGAAGGCTTTTTAGTAAAGCAACATAGGTGAAGGGTAAAGATACAACTGATCCGACCTGAAGCCTTTGATGGAGAACAGCGTCTTTTTTCCAATCATATGCCTGGCTAGGAGGGATGATCGCTGAGGCATAAGCACTTATGCTACAGATAATAATAATTAATTTTAATTTTGAATATTTCTTGCAAATCATTGTTTTTATCCAGTTATTGTTATTTTAAAAATAGTGTCAAATTTGATTATACTTTAAAAAAAATATTTTTCAAGAAGGATAGAAAGACATAAAAAGATAAAAAAATAGGGCATCGGTGAAGATGCCCTTAAAATAATAGAAGTTTTTAAATTACGCAGCTAAGCCGTATAATTCGACACGGCGATTAGCCGATTGTGCTTTTTTGCTATGTTCTAAAGAAACGGGTTCTTCTGAGCCTACGCCAAATATCTTAATGGATTCAGCAGGAATATTAGCATTTTTAACTAAGTGTTCAGCCATCCACTGAGCTCGTTTCATTGACAATGGTAAATTGCGGACACGGCAACGGGCACCCCATTCGCAGGCATGTCCCTTGATAACTATTTTTTTGCCTTCTTTGAGGATCTCTTGTGCTTTGGCCGCAGCAACCTTCAAATTTTCGCCTTGATCGGGACCCGGTAGTTCTTTGTCATAAGGAAAATAAACAAGGGCTGTAGTATCATTGGCATCTACTTCTTCTAAATTGATCTCGTCTAAGCTTTCAGTGCCTATGCTAGCTGTATTTTGAGCTAGAGAACAAGGTTCATCTTCTAAAAAAAGTTCTTCTATAGCATTGTCGAAGACGAGAGTTTTCTCATAATTATTAGTCAAGGGGACATCAATTATATCATTTTTGGGATGAACTATGATAGGAGATGACACTCCCTTGTTTTTACGCCACCAACAGCCAGGGAGCAGTACAATTCCTGAAGCGAGCAATAAAAAGCTAACTTTTTTTATTTTTTTAGTGATCATATATAATCCTTACGTTGAGCTTAACTTGAGTAATACAAACGTCTGTATTCTACCACTTTTTTTTACCCTTTTCTATAAAAATAAATTGTCTTCTACTATTTATAACTTCAATGAAGTATACTAGGGATGTATAGAAATTTTTACTTTAGATGGTTTTTAGTTGTATGAAAAAGATTTTAATAAGTATTAATCCGTGGCAGACCCGCATAGCTATTATGCGAGAAGACCGTTTGCAAAATGTTTATTTTTCCTCCCATAACAAAGAAGATTTGGAACGCTGCTTTTTTAAAGGAGTGGTAACCAAGGTTCTGCCGGGTATTCAAACTGCCTTTGTGAATATAGGGCAGCAACGAGCTGGCTTTCTCCATATTTCTGAAATAGATCGCGATATGACCCTTCAGCGATTGGGAGAAAAAGTAGAATTTGATGATGATGTTGCGCCTGCCCGCGAGTATTTCCAACCGCGTGACATTAGTAAAATTCTTAAAGAGGGCCAACCTATATTGGTGCAAGTTAGTAAAGAGCCAGTCTATGAAAAAGGGGCAAAATTAACAACCTGTTTTACCTTGCCTGGCCGTTTTATTGTTCTTATGCCCAATATTCCTCGCATAGCTATTTCCAAAAAAATAGATGATCGAGATGAGCGCTCGCGCCTTAAAGACATAGTGCGTCGCAATTTGCCTGAAGGAATGGGATGCATAATTCGTACCACATCACTAGCTCGTCTTGAAAAAGAGTTAATGCAAGATATTGAATTTTTGGTCTCTACGTGGCGAATGATTCAGAAAAAATATGATGAAGCCCAGCCGGAAGAGAAAATTTATCATGATATCCCTCTAGCTCAACAAATGGTACGAGATCATTTAGATAATGATGTAGATGCTATTATTATTGATGATCAAAAAGTGCAGAGCGAGACCTATAAATTTGTAAAAACTATTGCTCCCGAATTTTGTTATAAAATAAAATATTATGCGGATTCTCAAGATCTTTTTGAACGATATGGGGCCGAAAAGCAACTAAAGGCAGCGTTATCGCGGAAGGTTGATCTTCCTTCGGGTGGCTCGCTTATTATTGAAACTACTCAAGCTATGACGGTTGTTGATGTTAATACGGGACGATATACGGGCAAAGATGATCTTGAAGAGACTATTTTGCAAACCAACATGGAAGCTGCGGAGGAAATTTGTTGTCAGTTGCGTTTACGTAATATTGGTGGCCTGATTGTTATTGATTTTATCGATATGTCTTCTTTGAGCAATAGGCAAAGGCTTTTTAAGCACTTTGAAAAAATATTGCGGGAGCGCGATAAATTTCAATCAGTGGTACTGAAAATATCAGAATTTGGGTTAGTACAGATGACGCGCAAGCGTGTGGGAAAAACACTTCTACAAGAACTTACCCATGCCTGCTCTGCTTGTTGTGGTCGTGGCTACACGCTTACGATCCAGACTATTGTTTATTCCATTTTGCCACATATCAAGCAAGAGCTTACTGCAATAGCTCGTCCTACTCTTATTATAGCGCTTCATCCTGCTATTTTTGATTGGATAGCACATAAAGAATATAATGCTATTTTAGCGCTTGAAACGCGATTTAGTGTGCAAATTACTTTGGTTGAAGATAGTACCCTACCCCAGGAAGAATATCGCGTTGAAAAATCTTAGAAGGCCTAGGCGAGTTGTTCCAGAATAAAAAATTAATAAAAAGTTGACTTAGCTCCTAAAATCTATATTCTGAAAACTAGAAATTTAAATCACTAAATTTGACGCGGGGTAGAGCAGTCTGGTAGCTCGTTGGGCTCATAACCCAAAGGTCGCTGGTTCGAATCCAGCCCCCGCCACCAGTCTTTGCCTAACGGCTTGCGTCGTCGCCTGAAGGCTATTTCGCACAAGCCGTCTGGCCATGTCCGATCGAAGCTTTAGCGAAGACGGAAGGCCAGTTTTTTTAACGGAATGATTTGACCATTCCAGGTCTGATTCCTCGAAGCCTTGCTTCATTTAATAAAATTGCCCTCAAAAAGACCATGCAGGTCCGCATGGCTAATCTAAGTAAAGGCCAGAGCTACGAGAGTGAAAATTAACATAAAAATATAATAAGATGCTTGAGCAAAATAATAAATAGGTAGCGCGCTTCAATTTTTATTAACAAGGATTAACTATGAAAAAATATTTAATTATCTTAGTGTGTGGCCTAGGTTTTTCTATTCACTTAAGAGCTATGGAAGAAGCATCAGTTGCGATTGGTATAAAATACCGCAAAAGCCCTACTGATTTAGGGCCTTTCTGGATTAATGCTAAAGTAAAGGATACCTTGCATAGTTTTAAAGAGGCCTTAATATTAGGAGAGAGATATTCGACGGACTGGCCCGACTTGACTGGTAGAGATAACTTAGATTTACCTTCCTCTAAGCCAGAGGATTATGTACTAATTTTTGGTGGGCTCTCGCAAAAACAGAGTGGGAACTTGTTGGTAAGTGAGGTTTGTAGCATAGTTCATCTCGTGTATAAACCTGTTGAGTTATCCAAAGAACGCGCTTAGAAAGAAAATATTCAGATACTATCAGGTAAATTTGTTTAAACCGCTGGGGAAAGCTCTAGCGGTTTTTCTTTTTTACAGAGCTTTGTTATACTAAATCAGTATTAAAAATTTATAGTACAATAATTATTTTAGTGTGAAAATTATGCAGCATTATGAGCGTACCACCAACTGTGGATTGGTTGATAAAAAGTTATTAAATACGACTATTACTTTATCGGGTTGGGTTAACAGCCGACGAGATCATGGGGGATTACTTTTTATTGATTTGCGCGATCGATCGGGATTAATGCAGCTTGTTTTCAACCCCGATTTTTCAAAAGAGGCCCATAAGCAGGCTCACGCATTGCGAGATGAATTTGTTATTCGAGTAACAGGTAGAGTGGTAGAGCGTGCAGAAGCTACAATTAACAAAGATCTTACTACGGGGGGGCTTGAGCTGCAAGTTACGGAGCTTATTATTTTAAATAAGGCAAAAGCATTGCCCTTTTCGTTGAGTGAAGCTGAGCAAGTTGATGAAGAATTGCGCCTCAAGTATCGTTATCTGGATTTACGTCGTCCTACTATGCTTAAGCGTATGGCACTCCGGAATGATGTAGTTTTCGCTATGCGTTATTTTTTGCAAAATAAGACTTTTTTTGAGATAGAGACACCTCTTCTTACTAAAAATACTCCTGAGGGTGCACGAGAATTTATTGTACCTTCTCGTATACACAAAGGTAGTTTTTATTCACTTCCTCAATCGCCGCAGCTCTATAAGCAACTATTGATGGCTGGCGGTATGGAGCGTTATTTTCAAATTGCTCGCTGTTTTCGTGATGAAGATTTGCGTGCTGATCGACAACCTGAGTTTACGCAGCTTGACATTGAAATGTCTTTTGTAACTGAAGCTGACGTAATGAGTTTGATTGAAGAGCTTATGCAGTTTATTTTTAAGAAGCTTTTTGATCTTGATTTAAAGCTCCCTCTTGCTCGTATGACCTACGATCAAGCCCTCTACTATTTTGGTTCAGACAAGCCAGATCTGCGTTTTGAGCTTCCTATTGTTGAGTTAACTTCTCTTTTTGCTACAACTGAGCTTAAATTTTTACGTTCCGTGATTGATGAAGGGGGACGTGTAGGTGCTTTGCATGTATCAAAAAAACAGTTTAGTCGTTCCGAGCTGGATGGATGGGTTGAATGGGCAAAAAAGGGGGGAGCGCAAGGCCTTCTTTGGATGCGTGTTGGAGAAGATAAGCAGTTAGAATCGCCTGTAAGCAAGTTCTTACCGGTCGATTTTAGCCGGCAGCTTGAGCAGATTTTTAAGGCGGAGTTTGTGCCTGGTGATGCAGTTCTTATTATGGCAGGACCTTATCTAAAAACGTGGACCTACTTGGGTCGTTTGCGTTGTGCCATAGCCGAGGTGTTAGAGATTATTCCACAACGTGTCTTAAATCTCCTCTGGGTGACCGATTTTCCTTTACTAGAATATGACGAAGAAACAAAGCGATATAATGCTATGCATCATCCTTTTACTAGCCCTCAAGCTGGATGGGAAGGCCTCCCTAAAGATCAAATCAAAGCTCGCGCTTATGATATTGTTATGAACGGGATTGAACTTGGTGGTGGATCGATTCGTATTATTGATCGAGATATGCAAGATAAAATGTTTACTATGATTGGGGTGACGCCTCACGAGCAACAAGAAAAATTTGGTTTCTTGCTTGAAGCTCAAGAGCTTGGTTTCCCACCACATGGTGGTATTGCGTTAGGCATTGATCGTTTGGTAATGTTATTGACGGGTGCTCAATCAATTCGAGACGTTATTGCATTTCCTAAAACAGCACGGGGCAATGATCCGTTGATGCAAGCGCCATCAAAGGTTGATGATAAGCAAGTGCGCGACTATGGTTTGCGATTAGCAAAGCCTGAATAAAAAAGGTCTCCCTAGGTTGTTCCAGAATTCACTGAAGCTTGTTCCGTGGAAAGATTGTTCTCTTGCTGCGCAATTAATTTTTTATCAAGGTTATCAATGATTTCAAGAAGTTCTTTTTTTAGCCTTTGATCCACTATCTTGTTATTTAGTTCTTTTAAGCACGTTAGAAGAAAAAAACTAGGATGTTCTTCTACTAAAATATTAAGAAAATCAAATTTCAACTTATGATCAGAGTACGCAGAAATTTCTTTAGCTAAGAAAACTTCTCCTGTTTCTATTAACTGCTTAATTAAATCATCGGAGATTAAGTTTTTTTGAGCAATAGATTTTAGCAAATTGTACAGAGCGTGAAAATTTTCAGAACCCTTCTCTGGGGCGTAAAGCCTTATATAGCTCAGAGATTTTTTGAGAATAAGAATGATATTTTCATCACTTAAGTTTTGTGCAACCCTTGACGTTAAAGAGAATAGCTCATCAAGTAATGCTACAACATCGGTTGTGGGATCTAATTGAAAATCGGTAACAAAGTTATTCAAAATGTTTAACGCTATACTATTTATTTCTTTTTTTTGATTAGGGGAAATGAGTGGAGAAGATTGTAGGTCTACTAGCAATGATAAGGTGGGGAATGACAATGCCAATCTGTTTTCTGCGACAGCTTTGCTGAGGTATGCTATAACTTTTTCTTTATCAATAATTTTTTGACCATAAAAGGCCCGAAGGAGTGATATTACCTTAGATTGTTCATTTGTGTTTTGATAAGCGTTGTCAGTTAGGTATTGTTCTATAAGAGATTGTATGATTTGAGGGAACTTGATTTCTTCAACGAGCCCCTCTTGATAAAGATTCTGTTCTTTTTCTTGTAAAATTTTAAGAATAGAAGCAAAATTTCCAGGGTATTTTAAATCTGAAAAATTTTTTGTTAATTTATTAAAAATTCTTTCAAGATGCTCGTAGCCTATATTTTTGTTATTTTTTATCAATTTATCTAGCAAAGTAGCGGCTTGGTGGCGTACGTGCACTGAAGGATCATTGATAATATCAAGAGCAAATTTTTCCATAAGAGTTGTGGTATCAACATTGACTAGTAACGGTGCTAATTCTATAAACGCTTCTGCTTTACTTTTAGGATCTAGCTGACTTTGGGATATATTAAAAAGTATTTGTTCCTTTTGCTCTCTATTTTTGCTCTTTGTTACTAGCCTACTTAGCAGAGAAAAGGCTTTGCGGCGTAGGGACGCCGAAGGATTACTACCAATATCGAAGGCAAATTTTTCTATAAGAGCTGTTGTATCAGCATTTGTCAGCACCGGAACCAGCATCGCAAATAGGCCTGCTTTTCTCATAGGATCTGGCTGGCTTTGCGCTAAATTAAACAGCAATAATTGTTGTTTTACATCTAAATTAATTTTTCGTAAAATTTCGTTTTCTACTACCTTATAAGCACAATCGGCATTAGAGAGGAGAAGGCTAAAAATAGTAGTAAAGGTTGGGGGATGCAAGCTATATAAAAAATTAATATTATCTTCAAAGTACATATTTATAATAAGATTGACCATAAAGATTGAGGGAGCCTTCTTTGTTAAAAAATCTTTAACAGCAGATTCTATGCTTTTATCCGATGAGTTTTTATTTGTATCTTCAAATTTGTATTCTCCATGTCCGCTTTTAGTCACAAATTGGTGGATTGTTCCGTTGGTTTCAAAGAGTGAGTAGAGAGGCGCAGATCTTTTTTTATCAATAATATCCACATCGATAACCTGCTCTTTTTGTGTTGGGCTTAGTGCATACTGACCTTGCAAATGCAATTTTTCACATAAAAGAGGAAAGTAATGTTCAACAAAATCTGCTCGCAGGGCTTCTTGGCCTGCGTTCCCCTCGAACAAATTGAGATCCAGGATATGATTTAGCACGAGTATGATTGTTCGCATTGAAGCAAATAATTCGTAGCATGC
>Ga0206849_1002_pt1 | contig 114998 bp, 120 predicted proteins | sample Alteio_BWOrgCont_15_FD_152892 | JGI IMG/M metagenome (GOLD analysis project Ga0206849, IMG submission 152892) | Enriched cells from forest soil in Barre Woods Harvard Forest LTER site, Petersham, Massachusetts, United States -... | ecosystem: Environmental > Terrestrial > Soil > Temperate forest...
CTTTGCAAACCTGGGTTACAGCGCGGATATTAACCGATTTTCATGAAAGCGAGCCAGCCTATCTTGCGTTAAAGAAAATGCAGTTGGAAAGTGATTTGAAGCCCTTTTTGCTTGCTCTATATAGAGCAAAACAATCTGGAAAAACGGAGGTTTTTAGGGACTTGCAAAGAAAATTTTTTCTATTTTATAAAGGACTTACGCAGTTTTTTGATGTCTCAAATAGTAAAGATATAGATTCTCATGATTGGTCACTTTCTCTAAATCATGTCTGTTTAAAAAACTCTCGAATGTTAAGATGGACTAATTGGGCAAGGGAGCTTCAGGATTGGGCAAAAATATTAGCTTATACAAATGAAAGCTATTTTAAATTTAGTAGCAGCCAGCCAGAATCAGGTTATAATTTGGCTGATCAAAACTGGCGTGACGTGGTCTTGCAAGGTGCCTATGATATAGATATAGCAAAAGATCGGCAAGCCCTACAAGAGGCTTGGAGTAAAGGTAAAGATTCGAACGGTCATGAGCTTGATGCTTTGGTGAAGAATTTGCATCCTCAAGATCTTGAAATAGTGGGCTATATTGATAATTTGTTATTTGCTAAGGATACAATATCCTCATTAACTTCGGTGGAAAAGGCTCAAAGAGCTAGTGATATTCTAGAATTATTTCAAAAACATCACCCTGAAGTGTTAAATAGGAGCCTGGGAGTGGAAATTATGTGGCGTTTTTCAGCGTTAGCCACTTGCCCAGAATCTATGGCGGTGATAGAGAAATTAGCAGAGCGAACATTGGGTAATATGCAGCGATTAGATCTATATCGAATTTCGGATGGTTTAACCTTGCCTCAGACCGTCATTCAAAAATCTCATGGCAATGATTATTTTCCTGAAAATTTATTAAAAATTTTATTGGTAGAAATGAAAAAAAAATATTTACCTCATGAGATGATTCTGATTTTAAATAAAGAAAACAATATGGGTAAGACTGCACTAAATTTTGCATTGGGAGCCTTTCCTCATCTTCTGATGCCAAATGCTCATATTATCGCGGAAAATTTTTTACAGAATGGAGCCCACGACAAATTATCAGAGGTTCTCTTGGAGTCTCTAGATAGAAAGAATCCCGAGATCTGGTCGAGTCATCTTGAGCAAATCAAAGCTAATCGAAAGCAGGGAGAACTTCTTTTTACCAATAATTAAGTTTCATAACCTCTTTGACCTCCTGCAGCGTACGAGCAGCCACAGCCTCGGCGCGTTCTGTTCCTTGACGAACTATTGATTGAATAAAATCAGGTTGGGCTTGAAATTGTTGATAACGTTCCTGAATTGGTTTAAGAAAATTTTCTAAAACTTCAAGAAGGTATTTTTTGACGGTCATGTCACCAAGGCCGCCTCGTTGATAGTGTTCCTTCAGAGCTGCCACAGCTTCTTTGTCCGGGTCAAAAGCGTCGAGATAGATAAAGACAGTATTGTCCTCAATCCTTCCCGGATCGCTTACGCGTAGGTGATGTGGATCGGTGTACATCGCACGTACTTTTGATGCGACGACATCCAGGGGATCTGAGAGAAAAATGGCATTTCCTAATGATTTACTCATTTTAGCCTTTCCTTCAATGCCGGGTAGGCGTGCTATCGTGGGAATAAGGCCTTTAGCTTCTACTAATACTGAGCATTGATAAATACGATTGAAGCTACGTACAATTTCATTAGTTTGCTCAATGACGGGAAGTTGATCTTCGCCGACGGGTACCATGTGTGCTTTGAAAGCGGTGATATCGGCGGCTTGGCTGACGGGGTACATAAGAAAACCGGCAGGAACTGATTGGCCAAATTCTTTTTGCTGAATCTCTGTTTTGACCGTGGGATTTCGTTGAAGGCGAGCAATAGTAACCAGATTGAGATAATAAAGAGTTAGCTCTGGTAGTTGAGGTATGAGCGATTGGATAAAAATAGTTGTTTTTTCCGGATCAATTCCTACTGCCAAATAATCTAGCACAACCTTAAAAACATTCTCGCGAACTTTAAGAGGATTTTCGTAATTATCTGTAAGTGCCTGAGCATCGGCGATCATAACAAATTGAGTGTAGTGATTTTGGAGTGCAACTCGATTAGCTAATGATCCAATATAATGTCCCAGGTGTAAAGGACCTGTAGGCCTATCGCCGGTTAAAATATCGACTGATGCAGGAAGAGACATAGTAGGAGCTCCTAAACCTTAAAAATAAAATCTTTTTTCATTGTAGCAAAAGAACTCTTATTTTTGTACGTTTATCTACGAGAAGCGTGAGTTGTTGATCCCGAGCGGATTGAATGAGCGATTAAAGTTAGGAAAGAGTACATGAGAGAACTTATCTATCTTCTCCATTGGGCAGATTTTATTGAGATTTTTAGTTTGTTCTGTGGCATCTACTTTATTTTTCGGTGGTTAGCTGCAAGTAATACTAATTTGATAGAGATAGCTTATGGGTATATACTTCTTATCAGTCTCTCCTCTTTTTTTGATCTCTATGCCTTAAAAGACTTTTTGTTTATGAGTTTTCCTGTGGGGGCTGTGCTGATGATTATATTTCATCAGCATCACTTACAACGTAATTTTGTAACAGCACGCAACGACACTAAAAATAGTCAATCCTATGCTATAGCGGAAAATTGGCTTGATTCTCTTATGCGTGCTTTGTTCAGAGTAGCAACAACTCAGGAAGGTATACGCCTTTGTATTATTGAAAAAAATTCTTCTTTGTCAGGTGTTTTAGGTGCTGATATTTCATTACACCTACCTTGTACTTATGATTTATTAATGGCTATTCAAACTTTTCACAAAAATAGTAGTCGGTACGTATGGGTAAAGAGCTCGGGTATTTTGGTAGCCGTAGATGCTTATTATTCAGCATTTTATGAGGAATATGATGGGGAGAGTGGTTGGGGTATAGATTTGGAAACGTGGAAACAAGAAGCACTTTTATTAACGATAAAGACTGATGCCGTGGTGATGGCAGTGAATGGTTTTACGCGTCGGTGTACTCTTATACATGAAGGAAAAATTATTGATGATGTAGGAGTAGCTGCAGCCTTACGATTTATAAAGCAGAAGATTGAGATATCTCCTTTGAAGGGTCGAGAGCATGAAAAGCGAACTCAAAAAGTTGATCTACTCTAGAGCAATAGCCGGTAGTTTTGCCTTAGCGGTAACTTTTTTCATTTGGTTTAATAATTTTGAAAAAAGAATTATTGAACGTTACTATACGATCCCTTGTTGTTTTTACAACGATGCACCCTCTGCGGGCGAAATGATAAAGATAGTACATGCACCCGACTCAGTTATTCTTTGCTTGCGAGCAACACGTAAAACGTTTCGTGAGCTGCAGGAAGATCAACTTGTAGTCCATATTAATAGTGCTGAGCTTGTAGCTGGTAAACAGATTGTGGTGCTGAATGAAGAGAACATTTTTTTGCCTGCTGCAGTTAAATTGGTAGAATGGAAACCAACAGAACTTTTGATAGTAGCGCAAAAAACTGACAACCTTATTAAAAATTAATTTTTTTCATTTTTTTTACGGAGAGTGAATGATAATGCAAAATCAGATCAAGAATATTTTTGGTACAGATGGAATTCGGGGTCAGGTAGGCAATGAACCTCTAAGTAATGCTTCATTGCAGCGTTTGGGCTGTGCCATTGGGGTGTGGATACAGAACAAATATGGAAAAGGCTCAAAATTATTGATGGCTCATGATACGCGCGTCTCCAGTTCTTTTGTCAAAGCCGCTCTTACTACTGGTTTGTTGGGCCAAGGAATTTCGATTGTTGATGGGCATATATTACCAACACCGGCGGTGGTCCAGCTTTTGCACTATGAGAAAAATGCTTTTCAAGCAGGCCTTGTAATTTCCGCATCCCACAATCCTTATCAGGACAATGGAATAAAAATAATCAAAGGGGGGGGCGAAAAATTGACTGAGCAGGATGAAGAGGATATTAGTGCTCTCTTTTTTAAAATTTTCCATCCTGATTATGGCTGTTTAGGGGTCTCGACTGTTCTTGAAAATGCGCAAAAGGTATATACAGATCGTCTTATTTCATTTTTCCCGCCCGCATTTTTGAAGGATAAAAAAATAGTTTTGGACTGTGCTCAAGGAGCGGTTTCTGCGTTAGCAGGACCATTATTTCAAATTTTTGGAGCCACGGTGATTGTTATAAATGACCAGCCTGACGGCTTTAATATTAATCGACAGTGTGGCGCTCTTTATCCTCAGATGCTTCAAAAAGCAGTTGTAGAGCATGGTGCCGATGCAGGGTTTAGCTTTGATGGTGATGGAGATCGAGTTATTACGGTAAATCGATGGGGCGCGATAAAAGATGGAGATGATATCTTAGCGATTTTGTTGCGTCATCCCGCCTACGCTCATAGTTCAATTGTGGTTGGTACTATTATGAGTAATCAGGGCTTAGAAGAGTACTTGATTTCACAGCAAAAAATACTTATGCGATCAGTAGTTGGTGATAAATATGTAGCACAGATGATGAGTAGCGCTGATGCCTTATTAGGGGGCGAGCCATCCGGACATATCATTGCGCGTGACTACTTAACGACGGGGGACGGACTGTTTATTGCTTTGCGGGTGTGTCAGACTCTCGATCTAATTAATGATTGGGATATGGCCATGTTCGCTAAATTTCCTCAAATTCTTATTAATCTTATTGTTCCGTGTCGGCGTGATTTACAAGATCCGCTTATTGGTGGTATAGTAAGTCAGAGTCGCAGTCTTCTAACGCGAGGACGGTTAATAGTGCGCTATTCGGGTACTGAACCTCTTTTAAGAATTATGGTTGAAGATAGTGATTATGACCATGCTTTATCTATTGGTAATCACCTTTCTCGTCAATTACAGGAACTTTTTTCTTACTAAAGAAAGCATCATCACATGTTAAAAAATTTTCTGAATCGCCTGAGCCGTTATATTTGGGTAATATTTTTGAATGGCTTGCTGACCCTCCTGCCTTTTACTTTAACGCTGATGATTATAACTTTTTTTTATCAACTTATTAATGGATGGATAGCGCCTGTATATGCATGGGAGCCTGCTTTTTTACGTGCTATTCCCGGTTCTGGATTAGCTATTGTCTTGATAGGAATTTTTTTAGTAGGTTTTTTTATTAAAATTTTCTTTTTAGAGCCTCTTGTGCATGGCATTGAAAAGCTTTTTTTCAAACTGCCGCTTATGCGTCCCGTCTATAGTGGTATTAAACAATTAGTGCATGCTTTTAGCGCTCAAGACGAGATGGCATTCCAAAAGGTGGTTATGGTCCATTTCCTTCATCCTGCAATCTATAGTATTGGCTTTCTTACGAGTGAGTTGCCCAGTTGGGTTAATCCTCAGACGGGCCAAAAACTTTTTAATGTATTTATTCCTACAACTCCTAATCCTACAAGTGGTTTCCTAGTGCAGGTTCCTGAAAGTGATATTGTTGTTGTTGAGCTTAGCCGTCAGGAAGCGATGTCGCTTATTATTTCGGGGGGCATTATAAAACCAAGCCGGGCTGATAATTGAAAAGATGGTTAGCTATTGGTCCTATTGAGATAATGAGTGCTAGGGAAGGCTTGTATTCGTGCAGCCTCCTTACGAGCTTCACTAGCGCGGCGTGAATTTTGGATAAAAACGCTGGAACAATAACCGAATAAAGTTGTAGTTCCTCCGGCCAGGTAGCTCAAAAAAATTTCGGGTTCAGTTAGTCCCGTTTTACAGTAACCAAAGAGCATAAGACTAGTTCCGGCGCCCATGAAAAACAAAGGGGGCCCATAGGCGCTTACCCAGCTTTTATATGAAGCGCTTGGTGTAGGTTCGTTGCTGAAAGGATTATGGCTCGACTGTAATATTGTGTCCATGGAGAGCGTAACAGAAAATAATGTTAAAGTGAGAATAAAAGAAAATATAATTTTCATAGGACTCCTTTGATTAGAGAAAACATTTTTACTTTAATATGATAGAGAGCGTTAAGTCAAAGAGTTCTAGAAACTTTTTGTGCTAAATATAGTTTTAGAGGCTATGCTGAGGTACACTAACAACAACTGTTTTTTAGAAAAAGCATAGAAGGGAAGAGCATGCACGTACACATTGGAATTGATCAAAAAAATATTAATATTATTGTTGAACACCTTAATCGTATTTTGGCCGATGATGCTGTTCTTTATATCAAAACCCTTAATTATCATTGGAATGTTGAAGGGCCAAATTTTGATCCACTGCATCTTTTTTTTCGGCGTCAGTATGAAGATTTATTTGAAATAGTAGATGAGGTAGCGGAAAGAATAAGGACGCTGGGGGGCAAGCCTTGTGCCTCTATGGCAGAATATTTGCAGTTGACTCGTCTGCAGGAGGACTCAGTAACTGATAAAAAAAGTGAGCAGGAGATGTTAGCTCAATTATTGCAAGATCATGAAACAGTAATTTGCCATCTGCGCAAAGATATTATGCTTATTCAGGATGATTATAAAGATATTGGGACAGCTAATCTGTTAACAGATAATTTGTTAGAAAAACATGAAAAAATAGCCTGGATGTTACGGGCGTCGTGTGAGCGTCAGCGTGCTTAATAGAGAGCTGTTTTGCCAAATGTTGCTACTTTGGTTGGAATGTGAGCTTTACCGGTAAGCCACTGCTCCACAATTCCCTGCACCTGATAGGAAGGAAGATTGCTGATGTCATGATGTATAACTAAATTTTTTGGAATTTCTCGTACAAATCTTGATTGCGTCTGTTCAGTCATTGAGCCATAGGTGTAGCGATAACGGGCATGAGTGATGAGCAGTAATCGACATGCTCGTGTTATGCCAACATAAAAAAGACGTCGCTCCTCTTCCACATCTTCTTCGTTATAGGTAGCCCGTGTACTGGGAAAGACACCATCTTCTAAGCCCGTTAAAATAACGAGATCAAATTCTAAGCCTTTAGCGGCATGACAGGTCATAAGAAAAACTCGTTCTTGCACAGAATCTTGTTCATGGCTCTTATCCTGCATAAGCGCAACCTCCTGTAAAAATTGATCCATGCTCAATCCTTGCTGATCAAAGTGGGCCACCGCGCGCAAGAGTTCTTTTACGTTATCGATTTTTGCCTCTGCTTCTTGTCGATCAAATGTTTCAGTCAAATAAGCGAAGTAGCCTGTTTGTTGGATAATTTTTTCTAAGGCACTGAGTGGCCGTTCTGAGGGGCTTATTGAACTGAGAATTTTAATAAAGTCGTCAAATGAAGTTGCTTTTTTACCAGTAACCTGGTTGGTATGGACAAGAGTTTCAGCTATTTCATAAAAAGTTGCAAAAGGATGGAGGGCCCACGCTTCAAAAAGAAGCTCTTCAAATTTTTGACCCAAGCCTCGGCCGGGACAGTTGATGATGCGGGAACATGAAATTCTATCATAAGGATTAACAATTAAGCGCAGATAAGCCAACAAATCTTTTATTTCTTTGCGCTCATAAAATTGTAGGCCGCCTATAATTGTATAGGGAATTGAAGCACGAATAAGCGCTTCTTCTAAGATTCGAGATTGATGATGAGCGCGATAAAGCAGCGCAATGGATTGAGTAATATTATTGCTTCGAGCTGTTTTTGCAGCCTGAGCAATAACATCTCCTTCCTGATAGCTCGACAGGCAAGCAATGATAGCGACGCAGTTTGTTCCTTCTTTACCTGACCAAAGTGTTTTGGGATTGCGTTGTTGATTGCATTGTATGACATTGTTGGCTAAATCAAGAATTTTTTGTGCTGAGCGATAATTTTGTTCAACTTTTACAATATTAGTTTCCGGAAACTGAGAACTAAATTCTAAAATATTTGTTACTGTAGCGCCTCGCCAGGAGTAGATTGATTGATCATCATCACCAACAACGCAGAGCGAATTAATTGCTAATGAGCCCTCAGGTGTCAATGACATCTGCTTAAGAAGAGCATGTTGCAAAAGATTCGTATCTTGATATTCATCAACCAGGATGTGTCTGATGCGTTGTTGAAATGATTCTCTAAATTCAGGATTGCGAGTAAAAAGTTGATATGTCTTTAAAAGAAGATCATCAAAGTCTAATGATTTATTAAGCTCTTTTTCTCGTTCATAGGTAACAAAAATATCTTGCAATAGTTTATTATTATTTTCTGATATGCCACCCATGCTATTTTTACGTGATGAAATATGGTGAACGACCGTCCGAGCCGTCATCTGCTTTTCAAGATTACTTCTCTTAAGAATTTTATTAATAAGTTGTTGTTGATCATCAGCATCAAGAAGTGAAAAAGTTGCCAAATCCATAAGCGAGCCATAATGGCGAAGAAGCTGCAAGCAATAGCCATGAAAAGTGCCAACAGTTGGTTTTGTATCATGAGTCTGATCACCAAGGAGGAGCTCAATACGCTCTTTCATTTCTGTAGCGGCTTTATTGGTGAAGGTCAGTGCTACAATTGAATGGGGTGCTTGCTGCTGATGGGCAATGAGCCAGGCGATTCGTGCAGTGATGACTCGTGTTTTTCCTGATCCTGCTCCTGCAATTACCAAAATGGGGCCGCTTGGATATTCGACAGCTTTGCGTTGTTGATCATTCAGTGAATTGAGTAAGGAGAAATTTGAGGATGTCATGCGCATTAAAATTTAAAAATGTAGATATTTTTTACAGATGTTCTTTAGCCTAAAAGTTTTGTTGCTTTTAGACAAGAAAAAAATGAGGTTATCTGATATTGTTTTTTGAAATTTCAAACGCTTTGTAAGTTTTTATGTTGCTATATGGAATTTGTTGACATTTAAGGGTTAATATATAACATGATAAATATTTATTCTATTTTTTAACATGCGCTGCTGTGATAAAGGATCAAGAAATTTTATGGAGTGTCTAAAAAATTATTTTTATTGTGTAATGCTTGTAATTTCAGTATCTGCTTATTTGGGAGCTATGCGGCATGAGCCTATTCTAAAAGATCCGCAGTTTTTAGCTGTTTTGGCAGCGGGTAATATTATTGTTAACGGCGGCTTAGATTACATAACCGATATAGAAAAAAAAGGATGGTTATTGCGGGATGATGTTTTTCCCTCAATGTGTCGGGGGACTATGCATGTTTTGAATGATGAAGCTAAGTTGAATGGTGCGTCTTCTCGTTTCTTTGTCTTGCAGAACAATTTTTTTAATCTAGTCAGGTTGGGGTTGGATTCTATAGATGCTAAAAAGTACTCGATAGAAACTGACGAAGAAACTGCAAAGAAAGAAAATGAGATTCGCAGAAAAAAGGAAAAAGTTGATTTTTATGTTCAGCTCTTGCTCCTAGATAGAACTTTACCGAAAGTTCTTGATCTAAACGGCAAAAAAATAAGATATCTTAAATTTACAGATGACTCTTCAAGTGATTTTTATAAAGCAGTTACGGAATCTTATAAGCAACGTATGTATACAGATTTCGAAAATAGTAAGCAGGCTATTTGGGATGCGGTGCGTAAGGATAATTTTGCTGAAGCCGATAGTTTAGTAAAACATTTGCCCCAAGGACAATTGGTGAATCGGCTTCATTTGATTAGGATGATATATAATGTGGATGAGTTGGAGCAAATTATAAACAATAGGCTACACTCCGGGGGTACCCGAGCTAAAAACTCCCTTAAGTGCCTCTCTATTCTAACTTGCCATCATCCAGAAATTATAAAGGATTCGATTTTAGCCAATATAGCACACCCCCTTTTAATGATGGCTGAGGACGAAGAATCTTTAGGTAAGGTTGAAGAGCTCGCAGAGCAAATATTTTTAAATTCGGGGCGTTTTGATAGAGTTTGGAGCAACGAAAAAGAGAGTATATTGTATACGTATGTTCGAGATGCGCGTGATGAAGAAAGCCGACAAACTCAAGCAATGTATGAGTATGCAAAGCTGCGTATCTTTGATTTGATGCTGGGGCACATGAAAAAAAGATACACTCCAGAGCAGCTATCTGCCATAGTAAATTATAAAATTAAACGAGAAAGAACAAAAACGGCTTTGGCTATGGCAACAACGCTGAGATGGGATGAGGACCGCCCTCCTGCCCTGTTTGCACTCAAGCTTCTTGAACTGGGGGCTTGTGATGAAGAATCGCGTGAGAATCTTAAGCAGTTAAAAGAACAGGGTGGGCAATGGTTGGAGGCTTATCAAAAAATAGAGGAAAATTTTGCTGCCATTGCCGAATAAGCACAACTCTGAACTGCTCTTGTCCAGATTAGCATGAAAAGTGTCAACATTTACTGCCTTGGTAAGAGGCTGGGGGATTGTATGTTTCGTCTCAAAAATTATGTTTGTCTCGTTATGTTTACAGTTTTAATATCAGGAAGTTTATGGGGAATGAACACAAAAAAAATAATTCCTGCGGCTGTTCCTCCCCTGCACAGTACTTGCATACTAAGCTTGTATGATGAGGATCTTCGTGGGGTACTGAGCAATCCCTATTATCTCGAGCGCACGTGCAAGAGCTTCGTTGAAAAATTGAATCAACAAGCGAATCAAGCAGTGGCGGTAGCACCGCAAAATTGGGTACCCTTTAAGGCATCAAAGGAAAAATTTCTTAAGGCAATTAGCGGTTTCTTGAATGTTATTGATCAAAATGTTATGGATGCAACAGATAAAGAAGCAATCAAAAGAAAATTCTGCGGGCAAGTCTATCTGAACATGAGAGCGTATGCCGCTAATGCCACTATTGATGCAATTGATGCCAGTCTTGTTGCTGTGTTAGACAAGTGGCCTGCTGGTTTATCTCTGCTAGAAAATGATAATTTTGATCAGAATGCTGAATTTTGTAAGATACGTGAACGAATTAATGGGGAGTACAATAATCAGCCGCCAAAAGAGCTTTCTGTTGAGCTTTTAAATCCTTTAATGTTACGTCAACCTGCTGAGGCCTATCTTCTTCTTATTCGAACAAAATTATCTGGCAGAAGCTCCGAAGGAAAAATTGCGTTCGCTTCTTCTGTTCTTTCGCGATTTGATACTTTTCAGTTGCAGGATTTAGGTGATAACATCCTTCGTGCCATGGTTGCATTCAACGATTATAATGATGATAGGAGCATAAAGCGTATATGGCGTGACATAAAAGATGAGAAGTTCCTTTCTCAAGCAACAGTTTTTCTTGAAAAAATATGTACTTATGCGGATAATATTGATTTTCTTGATGGAGATAGTGGGCGATCGCTGTTGCATAATTGTGTTGCTAGCTGGTATGAGGCAGAAGATAGTGTACCTGGACCAGTGCAAGAGGAATGGAACATCCGTACAGCAGATAGAATATTATCGGTGATTTTAGGAAAAATGAAAGAAAAATACTCTCCTCAACAAATGTTAGCCATAGTGAATCATAAGGACCAATTTGGAAAAACGGCCTTGGCTTATACAGTTAAGTTAGCTGCAAATCCTCTAAAGCTATTTTCCTTGGCGCAGCAATTTGTTGCTGCTGATGCTTTTGATCCTGATTCACTTGAAACACTTTATTATTTAAGAAAGAATGATCCTGTCTGGGATCCTTTGTATAAGCAGGTGCAGGAGAATTTTGTAAAAGCTGGACAGGATGAATATTTAGAGGGCCTGAAACGATTTTTCAGCGTAGAGATGGATTGATTTGAGAGTAGGCGAAATTAATACTGAACTATCAAATTATTGGACCTTGCTCAATTAGCCGAGCCCCTGCAATAAAAAATTAAACTCCTTGATGCCGTCCCATCCGCCTGTGCAGATGGGCATACATCAAGGAGTTTTTTATTTTCTGGTGAAAATTATATAAGAGCTATTTAGAAGTAGATAGCCAGCGCTTCCAACCACCTATGTAGGTTCCTTCTTTTGTAGCGTTATCACGAAACCACTCGTTTGTAGTTTGTTCCTTAAGGAGAGTAGTCTGTTCCAACTCTAGCGCTTCTAATTCTTTCTTTAATTGCGCTGATTGATCTTCAAATTGCTTCTGCGTGCTTTTGAAGCCTGAACTGCTCTTATCTAGATTAGAATGAAAATGAACGTTCTTGGCGGTATCAGCGTCTGTTATCTCCCTGGATTTTAGTCCAATTTGCTGGACTTTTTCTGCCAGTTTTTTGCCGCAATTTTCTACTTCTTTATCGAGTATTTGCTTATTGGTATTTATAAGGGCGTCGCTGACTGCTTTTAACACAATGATCTTGTGTGCCTGTTTTTTTGTCGCTCTTTCTTCTTCTTGTGATTCGTGTAGCCGGGTGTGTAATTTTTCTTCTTCCTGTTGTGATTCGCGTACAATGATTTCTTCTTTTTTCCTGAATTCTGCTAAAGCTGCTTCTTCTTTTTGCTTATGTAGTGATAAACGCTCTTTCGCGTTGTTTTTTGCTTGGGTTAGAGTTTTTTCTAGATCTTGGATTTTCAAGGATTGTTGATTTTTGCTAAAAACTGTAGTTTTTTCTTGTGCGTCGAGAATTTTTTTAGTATCAAATATCATTTTGTTTTGATTGTACACTGGCTCAGCGCTAGGCTTGTTGCATACTTTGATTTGGCTTTCGGTGGAAGCCCCAAAAAGTACGAATTGATCTTGAGTTGGTACTGCTTTTATTAAAGCTCCAATCATATCAAACCATTTTGGCAAATCCGAGCTGTTGTACTTATCAGGGCTTTTGTTGGCCTTAAGAGCATATGATGCAACTAAGATGGTATTTATTTTGTCGATTACGTTTTGTTCATTCTTTTTGCCATCGGAACCAGAAAAATCCTTTTCTGAAAATTTGATAAAGCCCTCTTGAGATAATTCTGCTAAGCAGCTAAAAAGTTCTTTTTTATCCTCCTTTGTAAGGACCAAAAGATTGGGATTTGATGTTGCATTGTCTGTTGGAATAAGGCGCTCAAAAGTGGTAGTGATTCTTATAAATGGGTTTTTATTTTCAGTAGATTCTGAATTAGAAAAGTTAGGAGAGGTGTTGAGTGTTGCCAGCTCCATAGCTTTGATGCTGAATGCTCCTCCCAGAGCAGCAATAACGAAAAAAGATTGTAAAGTTGACTTCATACGAAAACTCCTTTTTTTATGAAAGGGTTGCGACTACATTTCGCTCACGTAGCTTATATCAAAAAATCTCATAGAGCAACAATTTGATTTTTAGAGAGGGGCTATTTTTTCAATTGTGCTAAAAAAGAGAGAAGGGGCTGTAGGCCTTCTGAGGTTAACGCCGAAACAACAACATAGGGCTGATATTTTTTGATGCGGCCAAGTAATGCCGGTGTGATTTCAATTTTATCTGCTTTATTGAAAATATAGAGCATTGGCTTTTCAACCTCTAATTCATCCAAAATTTGATGTACTACTTTTATATGTTCTTCCCAATTGGAATCAGAGATGTCAATAACTTGCAATAAGAGATGGGCATATTTAAGTTCTGACAGCGTAGATTTAAAGGCTTCGATGAGTTGATGAGGTAGAAGTTGAATAAAGCCGACTGTATCAGAAATAAGACCTTTTTTCTGCCCATCGATAATGAGCTGGCGAGTCGTAGTATCTAAGGTAGCAAAAAGCCTATCTTCTGCTAAAACATCACTTTTAGTGAGTGCGTTCAAAATAGTAGATTTTCCTGCATTAGTGTAACCGATGAGAGAAACATGGGGTAAGTTAGTATCAAGGCGCTGTTTGCGTTGCGTTTCACGAGTCTGCTGAAGCTTTTTGAGCTGCGACTTGATCTTTAAAATTTCATCTTCAATATGTCTTTTTTCTTTTTCTTTGGCCGTTTCACCAAATCCCCCACGCATACCAAAAAAGCCAGCTTGTTGGCTTAAGTGGACCCCCTTGCCTGACATGCGTGATTTTTGATAGTTCAGGATTGCAATCTTTACTTGCAGTTTTCCCTCAGCGCTATGGGCATTATTTTCAAAAATTTCCAAAATTAAGTGGGTTCGATCAAAAACTGCACAGCCTAAATAATCACTCAGATTTCGCTCCTGTTGCGGAGAAAGGGGCTCAGAAACAATGACTTGGCCAATCCCTTTTTTTTTGCATAATTCCGCAAGTTCTTCTAATTTTCCTTTGGTTATAAAGGTAGCGGCATTAATTTGTCTAATTTTTATAAAAACTGCCTCTTCATAATCCAAACCCCGGGATGTTACGAGATTTACAAACTCTTCAAAGTAAGAGTCTAAGTTAGTCGTAGTGTTGTAGGGCGCATAAATCCCCACAATAAGAATTTTTGGTAGATATTCGCTTAAATCTGTTGCTGGTCTTGACATAAAGCCTCCTGAGCAGTGTCGTTTTAAGCCATTATAGCGGAAAGCAGGAAAAAAAGGGAGGGGGAAGAAAAAAGCCTAAAAAAAGGCACTAATTTGAAATTGACAGACTGAATTTATTAGTATAATATTATTTATAGAATTAATGTCGTTTTTGATTATTTTTAATAATAGATGGAGTTATACGATGAATACTGTAATGAAAAATTTAATAAGAGGGCTTGTATTTTTGCTCTATGTGCCCGGAATAATGGCAATGGAAGGTGAGAGAAGCAAGGCTGCTCATGGACAGCATGCGACTATTGAGACACCGCTTCACCGCAAAAGCAAGCCATCTGTTGATGTAAACTTTTTTGTTGTAGAGGGAGATATTATGGAGATAAAGGGCGCTAAATCCATGGTAGCTACAATGAGTAGCTATGGAGATGCCTTAGGTGAGCCCTCAAAAAAGCTCTTTAGCGATATAAAACTCAATTCTGTCGATAAGTGGAAGCGAGTTGAGGAAGGAAAGGCGTACAACAGCAGTGAGATACAAAAAGGGTCGAATTTAGGATCCTTTCAACAGCGAGGATTTGATAAAATTATTTTTGCAGTTATACCTTATGTTGGCAATAAGGATGGATCTTTATCTGCGGAGTATCTGAAATGTCTAAAAAAAGCTTATAAAGCTAGTTTGAAATTAGCTATCCAAAATGGAAAAGTCGCACTTCCTCTCATGGGCATCGAGGCATGTCAAACCCCCGAGCATAAAAAAACTATTGTGCGAACGGCTATTGAAGCTATTAACGAATTTCTTACCTATAATGATAACTCCTGGCTTTCACTGGAACGTATTTATTTAATTTTGGATAACAATGACCAAGAACAATGGGATGCTTTTTTATCCCTGTCAACTGAAGCAACGACTCAAAATAAGGTTCAATTTTCTCACACCGTTGAGTTTGCTAATAATGATTTAGAAAAGACTTGTTCTCGAACTATGATTGCTCAAAAATCGGTTTCTTTTCGTAAAAAAAGTAGTTCATGGCTTTCTATTGGTGGGGGATGTTTAGCCGTTGGACTAGTGGCTTGGCTAGTAATTTCTAAAATGATACATAGATAGACCTTGATCGGTTTATTTTTAAATGAAGGTATAGCGCATGAATAAAATGATGAAGAATTTAATGATGATTTTGGCTCTTGTAATGGGTGTCGCGCCTATGTCTGCCGGACTCGTTTCTGTGGGAGTAGTAGGTGTTATGAAATTTCTTTCAGCCGGGGCAATTGCTACAGCATGCTGCTTCGGTGCTGATTGGGCTTGGCCGAAAAATCAGAAACCCTCAGTCCAAGAGGATGGGTTTTTATGGGAAATTAACTTTAAGACAGCAAATAGCGATAAAGTAAGAACAATTTGGATCAAGATGCTAGAAAAAAATGTTCTCAAAGTTTCACAGACCATTAAGAGTGTAGGGGTTTGTAAAATAAGCACTCGAACTGATGAGCAGGGTACAGGCATACATGCCACTGCTACCTTAGGAGAAAGAACGGTTTGCGTATACTTTGATAAAATGTGTATGATTGACGGTTCGTCTCCTGATGGCTCTGTTTATGGCGATGTCGAGTTTGCTGCTCGAGCAACAGCAACAGTTGCTAAAGGTAGGCCGGAAAGGACCTGGACCAACTATCTTGGTTGGGCTGGATTAAGCGCAACTTTCGGAGCCGCTGCGGTAGGTTTTGGAGCGTATAGTATTAAGATTTTATTAAAAGATTCTTAATCATGAATGGGGTTATAAAATGAATAAAATGATAAAAAATTTAATGATAGCTTTGGCTATCGCAATAGGCGTAGCGCCTGTTTCTGCGGGAATTAATTGGTTCGAAGTTAATGCATCCCTTGGGGCTGCGGCGGTAGGGGCAACTATTATTGGTGTTGCGGCCTTATGGCCTCGCGGAGTATCCGCAAAGCCTGTGCCGAAGAACAATGTATCGTTGGCGAAGATTCCAGCACGGACTGTGAAACCCACCACCTGCGAAATAAGCGTAAATATTAATGGAACGCTTTTTGTTATCAACAACAAACCTTTGCTTAAAAAAGAAAATGGCAAAATAATTTTGGGTTTTCCGGGCGCTCAGGTGCTGGTAAATGCTGCTAATGCTGAGCTAGCGCAAGGCTGTGGTGTTTGTGGAGAAATCTATAAATTGGCTGGGTCTATGCCAGACTCTGAGCCAGGCTTAGAAATTTCTTTGATAGGTTCAGAAATTGCTTCTTATCAAAGAATGAGGGATGGTATGGGGGGAGGATTAGGCGCCGTTGTTAAAACGAAGGCTTATGATTTAAATTTTGCTGGTGTCAAAGCAATTTACCATGCGGTGGCGCCCAATTATAATATAAAGGGCCAGACAGATGTGCACTTGGAAAAAATTTATAAAGATATCTTGTTCAAAGCTTCTAAAAAAGATGGTTATAAAAAAATTGCATCTCCCTGTCTTAGCGCGGGATATTTTTTGGGTAAGCGAAAAATAGAAGATATAGCCTACATAAGCATAAAGAGTATTGTACAGTGGTTGCAGTCGGGTAGCATAGAGAAACATGGCATCGAAGACTTTTATCTAAACTGCTATAATGATGCGCAATTTGAAGTTTATAAAAATGCACTTGAGACGTTTATTGCTCAAGATGCAGCTTGTCACAAAGGGAAAAAAGTTCGATTCCAGAGTAATCAGAGAACTTTAGAGCGCTCGCCTCAAGCTCCTGGAGCTAATGAGATTGCCACAACGTATCAATACTCGTATGGAGCCTGGCGAAAGGAAGTTGGCAAGCCTGAACAATCTGGACAATCACATAAAGATGCTAGTTCTGCTAAAGGGCAGTCACCACGTTTATTTGTGAAAAAAAGCGTTTCTGCAGTTACCGTTTCTCCCTGGTCATGGAAGCGATTAGGTGCAGCAGCTGTTGGGGGCATTTTGCTTGCAGCGTCTGCAACAAATTTTGGATATGAGCTTTATCACGGATTGGCCAGCTAAATTATAAAATGATTTTTAAATGAGAGTACCGGGTATGTTAAAAGACATGCCCGGTTTTTTTAGGCCTTAGGGGGTAGAATTTACTTGGGCTACCCAATCTCCGCACAGCGTGTGGGGGAAATTAGAAGATCTTTGGGCCTCGATTTTTCCGATAATCATGCTTGTAGGGGGGGGGATTTCCTGCTAAACTGATGATTATTGTAATGTATAAGATAAAAATCCAAGGAATTGGCATGTATAAAAAATTACTTCTTGCGGTGGGTATCCTTTGTGCTGTCCCTTGCCATCAGGTCCAGGGCGGTGTTATTGGGGGCGTCTGTTATGCATTTTTGACCGCTGCCAATGCCGCGATGGCTGTTTTTTGTGGAACTAAATATAATCAGGTATGCAAGCAGGAAAGTTCGTTAATAGTTTCTCGCATAGAAGACCTGGGGTTTGTCACGCAACAACTCAAACTCGATCAACAGAGGCGAGGTGCCGTAACGCGTGATCAACTCATCGATATTCGTGCTCAGGAGATAATCCTTAACGTAAAAAGAATAATGAGAGATAATAAACGCGCTCTTCTTCTTAGCGGAACAGTCTGCTTTGGGGTTTTAGCGCTCTATTTTGGTATAAAAATGTTTAGAAGTGCATTCGCCGGTACTGCTGATGAAAAATTAGTTACAAGGGCACAAAAAGTTGCCCTTGTCTAGATTGAAGCACAAAGTAGGATCCTATGTTTGATTTTCTTACCGATAAATTTTCTAGCTTATTCACTCGTCTAGCGGGAAAAACTAGACTGACCGAAGCTAATATTGGTGATGTATTAAAGTCAGTACATGATGCGCTTTTGGAAGCAGATGTACCCTATGATGTCACTGATACTTTTCTTAATGAGCTTAGTAAAGAGGTTGTGGGGTCTTCTGTTATTGCTAAATCTTTGAAACCAGGCGAACAGTTTGCGAAAATTGTGTATGATCGTTTAACGACCTTTTTGGGCGGTAAGAATGCGCCTGAGCAGTTTACTTTCTCTATTCCTTCAGTAGTGATGATGATGGGTTTGCAGGGGTCGGGCAAAACGACTACAGCCGCAAAACTTGCCTATTATGTGCAGCAGCAAGCAGCGCAGCGAGGCAAGAAGCGAACTTTATTGCTTGCTTCTGTGGATTTTTATCGTCCTGCAGCTGTTGAGCAGCTGGAGATATTGGCCAAGCAGATAGGAGCTATCTTTTATCGTTCATCATTGACTGATCCTGTGAGTGCTGCACAAGATATTTTGGCTTATTTTAAGAAAGTGGGTGCCGATCTTCTTTTCCTGGATACAGCTGGTCGTTTGCACATAGACTCTGCCCTTTTAGAGGAAATTAAGAAAATCGATCAGGTGATTAAGCCCACCTATAAAATGTTGGTACTGGATGCAATGACTGGTCAAGAATCTCTCCATGTAGCCCATTCTTTTAATCAATCATTAGGATTTGATTATGCTATTATGACAAAACTTGATAGTAATACCCGTGGGGGTGCAGCTTTTGCCTTTCGTTATTCGCTAGGGAAGTCTATCTTATTTATGGGGGCAGGAGAAAAAGTTGAAGATTTAGAGCGATTTCATCCTGAGCGTATGGCGGGGCGCATTATTGGGATGGGGGATATTAATACTCTCATTGAGCGCGCCGAATCAAAGATAAAGGAGCATGAGCGTGATGCTATGGAGCGTTCATTTCGCAAGGATAGCTTAACGCTGGATGATTTTGGTAAGCAGCTGGAAATGGTTTCACGAATGGGGTCGTTAAGCCAACTTATGCAATCGATGCCTATGATGGGGGCTCAAAAACTCTCTCCAGAGGTGATTGAGCAGGGCCAGCAAGAAATGAAGAAATTTAGGGCTATTATTAGCTCTATGACGCTTAAAGAGCGTTGTTATCCGCCTTTGCTGGATGCTTCACGTCGTCGACGTATTGCTAAAGGAGCGGGAGCAGAGATAGTAGATATTAAGAATTTGCTGGATAGATTTGAAAAAAGTCAGCAATTTGTTAAAATTTTTAAAAAGCTAGGACGTGTTCCTGGCTTAGGTTAGGTTTTTTGATACCGGGTAAAACTGAAAGGTTAATTGGATGGCCGTTAAAATACGTCTATCACGTTGTGGAAGAAAGAATGCTCCAGTCTATCGTATTGTAGCAATCGATTCGCGTAATCCACGTGATGGTAAATTTCTTGAAGATTTGGGAACTTATAATCCAATAACAGGGCAGCTTGTGCAATTTCACAAAGAGCGGGTTGATTATTGGCTTTCTAAGGGTGCGATCCCTACTGATACGGCTCGTAGAGTTTATCGCTTAGGAATAAAACAACAGCTCGCTGAAGTTCAAGCAATACCGCTCTAAGCGAGGTTTAGGGATTCATGTTAAAAAATGTGCTCGAGAATATGGTTAAGCAGCTCGTGGAAGAACCAGAGTTGGTATCGGTATCTTTTGTTGATCAAGGCGAAAAGATAAGTGTGACGGTGCGGGTTGGTCAAGCTGATTTAAAGCGTGCTATCGGTCGTGAGGGTCGTGTAGCACGTGCTTTGCAATCATGTGTTTCAGCATTTGAGCCAAAGCGTCAGGTTGATGTTTCAATTGATGTTGCTTCCTAGATGAATGTTTCTATTCTGACGGTGTTCCCAGCGCTCTATGATCAATTTTTACAGACAAGCCTTATTGGGCGAGCGGTCACTCAGGGAAAGCTGCATCCTCAGTTAATAAATTTTTTTAATTTTGTTAAGCCGACAGAAAGAATAGATGCACCCACTTTCGGTCACTCAGCTGGTATGCTTATTAAGCCTGAGGTTGTTCAAAAAGCAATTGATCAGCAGGAAGGGGCGCATGGCAGGGCAGTAAGAATATTTTTTTCGCCCCATGGTGTTAAGCTTGACCAGCGTGTATTGGCAGCAATTGCCCTTCGTGCGCAAGAAAATTCACATCTAATGCTTATTTGTGGGCGGTATGAGGGAATGGATGCTCGAGTTGAGACAGTGTATGCTGATTTCATTGTCTCGTTGGGTGATTTTGTGCTGATGGGGGGTGATGTACCTGCGATGGTGTTGCTAGAGGGTTTGCTGCGCCTTTTGCCGGGTATTGTGGGTAACAAAGAATCGGTTGATCATGATTCTTTCAGTGGAGCATTTGTTGATTATCCTGAATATACTGGGCCGGTTACGTGGCAGGGTTTAACCGTGCCTGAAGTTATAAGGTCGGGTAATCATAATGCTATGAGGGTGTGGCGTGATAGCGAGGCGATTAATCGAACGGTCAAGGATCACTTTTTATGGCTGAGGGAGCATGCGGTTAGAACTGAAGATCAAGAAAAAGCGGCTCAATTTTTGCCAAGCCACTATGTTGTTCTCATGCATGATCAGGTGAATCTTCCTCATGATCGTGTTGGTACCACTTCAGTTACCTCATTTGATCTTCATGATGTTTCGCGGACGTGTCGCACGTTTGGAATAAAGAATTATTTTATGGTAACACCCCTTCATGATCAGCAAGAGATTATAAAAACCATGCTTAATTTTTGGCAAGAGGGTGTGGGTATCGATTATAATAAAAAAAGGCATGAGGCCATTAGCATTGCTTCTCTTAAGGCATCGTTAAAGGAAGTTCAAGAGGCTATTTTGGAGCAAGAGGGAAAATTGCCTTTACTTATTGGAACTTCAGCGCGCGCTTATCCTGGTATTCCGGGGATAACCTACTATGATCAACGTTTAGTATGGCGTCATGAACGACCTGTTTTATTTATTATTGGGACGGGAAAAGGGCTTTGTAGTGAGTTATTGGCCCGTTGTGATTATATGTTAGGACCCATTTTAGGTTTTTCCGACTTTAATCATTTGTCGGTGCGAGCGGCAGTTTCAATTATTTTGGATCGATGGCTTGGGATTAATCTTCGTTAATTTTAAGGTTTTTGCTTGCAGAGAGCCATTTTTGGTGTATACTCTATTTCATAAGACTACTGTTTCGATCTTTTAAAAAATAGGTATATTGTGCCTATTTGAAGGACAATAAGGCATGAGAGCTAAAAACTATACAAAAGAAACTATTTTACAGGTAGGCATAATCGATCGTGGTTTCCCTACTTTTGACGTCGGTGATACGATTGGCGTGATGTTGAAGATAAAAGAGGGAGAAAAAGAGCGATTGCAGCTTTTTCAAGGTGATGTTATCGCTATGAGTCAGAATGGAATTGCTACAAGTTTTACTGTACGAAAAATCGGTGCTGGCAGTGTGGCTGTCGAACGTATTTTTCCCTTCTATTCTCCCCTAATAGATTCAATAAAATTTATTCGCAGAGGTCGTGTGCGTCGCGCCAAGCTCTACTATCTTCGTGATCGTGTAGGCCGTGCGGCTCGTGTTGAAGAACGCGTACTTACTCGCCAGCAAAAAGAGGCTGCTTTAGAACGTAAGAAAGCGGCTTAATTTTTCTAAAAAAGCTATTATTATGTTTGCAACAAAAAGGTTCAATGTTTTTTTATATAAGACATTGAACCTTTTTTTCTTAGCTTTTATTTTAAGTGGACTCAGTTCTTGTCAGAAAAGCGAGAAAAAAATTTTAACAAAGAAATCGGATACCGTATGGACACGACGGGAAATCGAAGCACGGCTTCACGATATACCCTTCTTTGTTCAATCGCCTAATGCTGGCATTGAGGTAGTGGAAGATCAAGAAGCAGCAACTATGTTTACGGCTTTGCTTGACGCCTCTTTGGAGCATGTTGCCGCTTTTTATCGACAAGAGATGGATTGGTTTGATTGGCAATTGCGAAGTCAGGCGTGCAATAGTCAGCACGTTCTTTTTTATTATGAAAAGCCTCAGCGCTTTTGTTCTTTGGTTTTTTACAAACTAAATGAAGTTAAGACGAAAGCGCTTATTGCTACAGGGCTCAAAGAAAAGCAGACCAATTTAATAGGATAAATTTATTAAATTGACCAGAAAACCCCACGGCTTAAAAGCCGTGGTCGGTTCATTTTTTGAGTTAGCGTTAGCGGCCGGCTGTGAGATATGCTACTATTTCACCCGCTTGTTCAATATCCTCTAGATTAATACTACCTGCTGAGAGGGCGTCTACCGTTGTTGTCTCATTGGTAGAAGAGCTAGGATAACCAATCTTCTGGATTTGATAACCTTTTATTGTTCCATCTGTCTTAATTATATTTTTGAGAATTTGAGTTAATTTTTTTATCCGTACTGCACCGTCTATGGGCTCGAGCTGGGCTGTTTCGAGTGGGGTGGGATATCGGTAATAGAGCTCTCTTAGTCTCCTTTCTTTATTATCTTCTGTTGAAGCCTCAGAATAGAAAAACCAAAGGTCAATAGGAACAGCAACAATACCTGCATTCACTCCCACTAATAAAGCGCTTAAAATTAAACTCTTCTTGATATTCATGAGAAATCTCCTTTTTAAATAAGTGAACAGCTTAGGGCAATATTAATATAAAATAGCCCATTATTAATTATAGTTTATCATAAAAAATAGTTGAAAAGCGATAGTTTTGATTAGGACGTCACTAGGTTATAAGTGACGCCCTAAAGCCTTAATTATTCGTGATGTAGCAGTAAATATGGGTTATCGCATAACTTATAGGAGAGCACAGTTTGCTTGTTCTGCTTCGCGTGTAGCCTCAATTGTTTCTTGAAGATACTGAGCAGCATTGGGCAAAAATGTACGTTCTCTTGTTATTGGATTGAATCTGTAAAAGCCATAATGGCTTACAAAGCCTTTATTCCATGAGTAACAATCTATGGGTCCCCACCACATGTAGCCTCGAATATCATATCCTTCTTGCAGGGCTTTTTTTACTACGTAGAGATGTTGTTGCACGAATTTGTTTTTAAGTTCATCATCTTCGGTTTGAATCCCATTTTCGGTAATGATGATAGGCAGTCCCCATTCTGCTGCTTTGTGGATAGAGCGATAAAGCCCTTCAGGGTAAATAATATTACCATTGTTGTCGGCAGTTTGATCCTTATCTCTTTTTGCTTCAAAGGTGGGTGGCATAAGCCCTATTATTTTGTGAGTATAATAGTTGAGTCCTACCCAATCCATCTTGCCTATTGCGTTATAATTATAATCGTTGATAAGGGGAGTCCATCTAAAATGTCCGTTTTTGAGGTAATTCATCCGTACATCATGCATGAGATAGTTACCATGCCGCGCGGCCCATTGGGTGATTGGATTGTTGGGGCTAAAAGAATCTAGAGGTATAAAGACTAATGCTATACCGATTTGAGATTGAGGATTAATTAATTTTATAGCATCGTACGTCCCGATATGAGCATCAAGCAAATTTTTGACTGCATGCCCTGCGTTGAATAAAGATCCTTTTTGTCCAGGCGGATATTTGCCAACAAGGTAAGCTGCCATAGCATAACCAACTGGCTCATTCAGTGTCATAACCAGATCGAGGTGGTGTGGGTTTTTAACGTGAGTATAGAGGTAGTTATAAACAAAGGCTGCATATTCAATAAAATAGGGCACATTTTCTGCTTTGTCCCACGCTCCTAATCTATCAAACCAGAGTGGCCAATAGTGATGGAAAAAATTGATCATAGGGATTATTCCCTCATCACTACAGGTATTGATCATATCGACATACCAATCAAGTTCAACCGTATCAAAGTTTCCTAGAGTCGGTTCAACCTTTTCCCAGGCTATGGAAAATCTATAAATAGTAAGGCCCAGCTCTTTTAAAAGACGAAGATCTTCTTTATAGCGTTTTTTGTGCCCTATGCCATAACCAGCTCTTTTATCTGCTGGAAATTTCTTGTTTCTCTCATGTTGCGTCCAGCTACTTTTAGCACCCCCTCCTTGAGCCCGCTCATAGCCTTCGATTTGCATGCTGGATAGAGCGCCCCCAAATCCAAAAGTATGTCCTAACGCTGTGCCTAGGGCATCCTCTGCTTGAGCTTTGGATAACATAATTGGTTGGACGCTGGTGATATCAAGCTTATCCCAATTCCAGTAAATTTCTTGTGACCAGACTGAAGAGGATTGTGTTGATGAGATAGGTGCTTTTTTTCTGGGTCTAATAAGTTGTTTTTTTGGCGCCAGGGTTGTTTGTGTTTTCTTTACAAGCTTGCTACAAGATTTAGCCATCCTAAAGGACCATGCATGTGCTGCAAACAGCATTGAAAGCATGAGGCCTAGTGCGATGGCTGAACTTTTATAGACCATTGATTTTCCCCTAAAAATAAAAGTAAGAGATAAGATATCACTTATCAGTATAGATAAGAGAAGGGGGAGCGTCAAAAGCAAGACAGGTTTGTACTAGTCGGCTGCTGACTTTAGAGCCTGCCTTTTTAGTTTTTCATTTTCTAATTGAAGTTTAAGATTATCGTTTTTTGCTTCTGCTGTTTCGGCGCGGGCTGTTGCCTCTCTTTCTCGAGCTTGTGCACTTTCTAACTGTGCTTTAAGAAGTAGGGAATTTTCTGAAGAATGGTGCGCAGGTGAAGAAGTCGGGGAATCTTCACGATATTTTTTGTTTTTTTTGCGACTTCGGACAACTTCTACCACGGGCCGTTCTACATAGACAGGCGTTGTACGTTCATAGACGATGGTTTGAGATTGCCGAGGTTGAGTAGCAGCATTTCCTATGGCGCTGCCTGCAAAGCCCCCTACAAGGCTTCCTGCAAAGGCACCTCCAAAGCAGCCGCCGCCGCGACCATAGAGAGAGAAAGCGATTGTTATGGATAATAATAAACTGGAAATTTGTATAATCTTCATACTATTACTCCTTTTAATTTAAGAATATCCTTTTTTTAACTTTTTAATCTATGGGAAGAATTCTTTCAAATGATTTTTCTAAAATGGTGAGATTTTTAAGATCACCAGCTAAAGCTTGCTGTATTAAGAGCGCCTCGTCAGCAGAAAGAGTCGAGTGAAGTTTTTGTGCCCGTTGCGGCTCAAACAACGTATGTAGTATATAAGAGGGAGTTGGAGATCCTAATGCCTGTTCTAGAATTTTAGAGTTGTCTTCACTGAAGGTAATATCATAATTATTGAGCATAAAGCCGCCAACTTCTTTGTTTTCATAAATGTCTATGCATTTCAACAGTGATCTTTGCTGATAGGTATAGACTAAGGTTATAAAAAGGCCTAGGGGATCTATCTTGATACTCTTATAAATATTAGCAGAAAACAGGTCGGTTGGGGTTGATTGTATTGATAGAGGAATAGAGAGTTGATTGCGAATATCTTCTGAGGTTAGAGACAATAATGCTAATTTTGCTTTATTTTCTTGATCTTGATAAATGATAGATGCGGTCTTTTTATTGTTGTAAGGCATTAAAAAAACTGGTTCCCTTATAACTTTTTTCAGAGTAGGAAGGTGGTAAGAAATTGTTGTTGAGGAGTGGGTGACCGAGGAAGGCAAAATTATACGCTGAAAATAATTATGATTGTATGGATTAGTTAGTACAACTTCTGAAAAATCAAGTAATTGGGGATATTGAAAAGGAGGATTTATGATAGCTACCGCTGAGCCGTTATCGGTTGCCAGTATCATAGTGCGCTCAGTTTTGCCGTTTAAGTCGGGGTTTTTATCCTTAATGCTGGCAATAAAATAAGTTCCTGTAGAATTAAATCCACCTCCGTTACCACTAAGAAGCTCTGATGTATTAAGGGCCACAATACGTTGGCTTTTTAATAGTTGTCCATTGCGACATGCATAGATTTCAAAAAAGTAGTTAAAGGTAGAAGGGTCGTTAGAAGGTCGTTCGATTAATATGATGAGAGCCTCTTCTCCATTATGGTGGATAAATTGGGCATCACGTAGTGTATCATTCTGAGTTTTAAATGCCGTTATGTTTTGAGATGGAGCTGTGGAGTTTTGAAATCTGTGTGCTTTCAAGATGCCTAAAAAGGGTTGTGCGGGACTAACTGGTACAGAAATATAAGGAGAGTCATAAGTGAAGTTGTAATAGGCGATATAGTTTGCAGAAGTCGTTATTATTTTTAAAGGTTCAAAAGGAAAACCTGCTTGTAAAACAGTTTGACTATAATTAGGTTGAGAGGGATAAAATCGATTAGCAAGTGTGTAGATTAGTGGTGCATTAAGTTTTCTCTCATTGTTAAGATGCAAATCCAAAATTCCTAAAGAAAAGTAAGCCAGAGGTGTGACTCCTTGTTGTGTATAAGGATCAATAGATGAACGTATGCTTTTTAATATAATGAACGGATTGCTTACCGTAGCTACTTGTAGAGAATTTTTATAGTGTTGAAACATGTCGTTGAAAGCTGCTTCTAATGGGTTAGAAGCAGTGCGATTAAGATTGATTATAGTTAAGGCTTTGTAAACATCTTCATAAGATACCGCGGATATACCGGTTTCCTGCTGCAGTTTTTTTATTAGCACCTGAGCCATTTTTAGCGGCTTAGAAATAGCCTCTTGGTTAGATCCTTCTTCCTGAGCATTAGTCAAACCGAGGGCCTTTTCTATTTCATTAAAATTTGTCTGCTGGGTAACTATTCGCGAGGCCAAGATTTCAATTATTGATTGAGTTATGGAGGGCTTCATATTGAAAAACAGACTTATAAGAGCCGTCTGAATTAGATAGATGTTGTTAGAATCTTGCCAGTTTTCAAGAGGGTTTTGAGATGAGAAAGCATAGTGCTGCCCAGACGAGTCTTGCGCTGTGGATAAAATTTGCTTAATTATATTGATAAAAACTTCTAATTGAGTCTGGCTAAAAGATAATTTTATTGTTTTGCTCACCGAAGGGAATTTTTTCCCAGCTTGTAAGAAAGTTGATTGTTCTACAATTTCAGAGGGAATTTGTACTTCATGGCCCTCGTTTGATAGAATTATAACCGGTTGGTCCGACGAAGAGCTTCCTTCCATGCTCTCGAGAACTGGGAAAGAAAAAATGATTAACAGTGCTACTATTATTTTTATTTTCATTGTTTACCTTATATTTTATAATTATCCAAATATACAATAAAATAATAACACTTAAGACATGGTGCAGGCAATAGTTGTAGAAAAATATTCTAGATCAAAAATAGTCGCTGATTTTGTTAATTTTCCCCGCCCCTTGCAGCAGAATTAAATCTTCAGCTGTTGCTAATGTTCCTAATCTTTCTCGAATTGCTTTGAATTCAGCATCCAGGGGTACATAAAAAACAGGAAATTTAACATGGCGGCGTTTGATAGCTCGCACGAGATTTTGAGCTGTTACTTCAGCGATGGGGGGTTCGCTTGCAGGATAAATATCAGTAATAATAAGTGATGTTAGTGAGCTGTTTACAAACAAATCAACAAAATCATTCCATAAGACATGCGTGCGTGTATAGCGGTGAGGCTGAAAAACGGCATGAAGGTTTTTTTTTGCGCGATGAGCTGCAACTAATAAGGTGTTACGAATTTCTTCGGGATGATGACCATAATCATCGAAGATTTCTGCTCCCTGAAACGTACCTCGAAAACTAAAGCGGCGTTCGATACCTTTGAAATTTTTTAAGGCAACGGCAATTGTTTCAAAAGGAATATCCAGTTCTAGTGCGAGTGTTATAGTGGCCAAGGCGTTTAAAACGTTATGCTTGCCGGGCATGGTCAGAGTAACAGGGCCCAGAACGGTGCCAGAGGAGCGGCGTATTACCGTAAAGTGAGATTGATCTGGCTCTAGTGTAACATTTTCTGCACTTATATCAGCTTCATCTTCAAGACCATATTTAATTATGCGTAAGTGAGAGAGGGGAAGAAGAGAGCGTAGATGAGGGTTATCAATGCAGAGGATGGCAAATCCGTAAAAGGGTAGGTTATTGAGAAATTGTAAAAATGCACCTTTAACATCGTCCAAATCTTTGTAGGTATCAACATGCTCATAATCAATATTGGTAATAATGGCTATGGTTGCTTTAAGACGGGCTAGCGAGCGATCGCTTTCATCAGTTTCTGCTACAAGAAAATCACCTTGTCCTAACTGCGCGTTGGCAGAAATATTTTTCAAATGTCCCCCTATAATGACAGTGGGATCATGATGTGCTTCAAGTAATACATGAGCAATAAGAGAGGTGGTAGTTGTTTTTCCATGGCTGCCTGCAATAGCAATACTATACTTTGTTCTCATTAGTTCTGCCAGCATGAGAGCGCGTGGGATAGTAGGAATATTGCGTTGTTGCGCAGCAAGAATTTCTGGACTTTGGGGTGAAATTGCTGAGGAATAAACCAGAATGTCTATAGAAGAATCATGACATTCTCTTCGATTATTTCCCTCATAGATAGCGCATCCTAATGATTTCAAATCATAAATGCTTTGTTGATCAAGATCTTTATCGCATCCAGATATAGAATATCCCTGCCCCGCGATTATTTTTGCGATACCACTCATGCCAATACCGCCAATGCCAATAAAATGAATATGAGATTTCTTGTTGAACATAGTGTATGCCGTTTTAAATTTTTTTCTTCAATTCAAGGAGTTGTTGACGTATCTCTTTTAACTGTTGAAGTGAAGCTTCAGGAAGAGAATTTGTTACCATAGTTGTTTTTTGTGATCCTACAATTTTCATAGAATCTTCAGGGTAGTGTAACATTTTTTTAGCGCCTGCTATAGTAAAACCTTCATCATATAAAAGTGTTTTTATGCGCGCAAACATTTCCATGTCTTTATACTCATAAAATCTTTGCCCCCCCTTTGATCGTTGAGGTTTCATACCAAATTCTTTTTCCCAAAACCTAATAACAAAACGTTCTACGGCTAGATTTTTTGCTAAATCACCTATGCGAAATTGTCGTTTTTGCTCATTCATACTCTCATCCTTCCTCAAAAAATAAAGATATACCGATTTATGATATCATTGCACAGCTGGTTTTGTACCTTTGTTCTCTGTTTTTCGATTGGTAAAATTCTCTTTTTATGATACTCTCAAATTTAGATGATAAACAGTTTACTAACTATCTTACCGAAATTATATATGAAGGCCAAAGACATACTACCTTTATTAGCATTAACATTCATAGTAAGCATAGGCTTTAATTATTTTTGGGGGCCAAAAGAGGGGAATTCGTCAAGTGATAAAGAGCAAATTGGCCAACGTTGCAAGGTGCCGAGTGAGCACGAAGTGCGTGCGTGCCGTCCTCTGCGCTTGGATATCTCATTTTTAGAAGATAAGGGTGTACAGAAAAAAACGATTACTCAATTTGATACTTCAAAAGCACGTTATACGTTTTCCACCGAAGGAGCCTCTTTAGAGCGCTTAGAATTCAAGCGGAATTGGGGAGGGAAAGAAGGTTATTTAGAAACTGTTTTTCCACCGACCTATCTTGAGCGTCAAAAACGTTGTTTCTTAGTTGCTTTTGATGATCAGACCCCTTTTGCCTTTGATCTTGTTAATAAGACGGAAGAAGAAGATCGATATACTTTAACCTATCAGGCTGCAATTGGAAACAAAACATTGCGCAAAGAGTTTATTGTTTTTAAAGATAGTTATCGAATTGACTTGAATATAAGCTTAAAAAGTGAAGAAGAGACTCCAGCTCAGCTTCGCGTTTTGTTTCCTTCACCTATGGTTCCTGAGCTGGGGCAAAAAGACATAATAGATGCCATAGTGCTAGATGCCAACACTAAGGTACGTACTGAGCCAAAAACAGTTGAACTTTTAGAATCTTACTGGATACAACCTTCGCTTATTGGTTTACAGGATCGTTATTTTGTTCATGCGCTTGTTGGTGATACCCATTCATTTGTGCAACGCGCTTATTTTAAGGAAGTGGATGGAGATAGTTTGTATGCTGTTTTGGAAGGACCTGAGGTTTCACAAGGAATATGGAGGCTTTCATTTTATTGTGGACCTAAAGAGTCGGCAGCGATTGTTAAAGTTGATGCACGGTTAGAACAGGTCCTCAATTATGGGTGGTTAGCTATTATTTCTCGCCCTGTATCCAAGATATTTTTAGATATACTCAATATTTTCTATAGTTATTGTAAAAATTATGGGCTGGCTATCATTATTCTTGTTGTCTTGATGCGCTTGTTGCTTATGCCTTTTACTGCTTCGGCGGATCAATCAGCTCGTCAGCGCGCTGAATTACAGAAAAAAATGGCGTATATTGAACATAAGTATAAACATGATAAGGAAGAACTGTTGAAAGCTAAGGCAGAGCTTATCAGAAAACATGGGATGCCGGGGTTGGGGAGTATGTTAGTGCTTATCTTACAATTACCACTCTTTATAGCTTTAGGATGGGTACTTTCCAATTCAATCCAATTATATATGGCGCCTTTTTTATGGATTCCGGATTTGTCAGCGCCTGATCCTTATTATATTTTGCCTATGACTTTAGTGCTTGGCATGTTAGGTCAGGCACTTATGGCGCATGAGGCTAGCCAAAGAATTTCATTATTGGTTATGTCGATTGTGGTAGGAGCTTTTACTGCAAAATTATCAGCTGGCCTTACCCTCTATATTGTCGTAAGTACTTTTGCCGCAGTTGCTCAAACCGCTCTCGTGCGGCTGTTTAAAAAATGATAGAAAAATCGCCTACGCTTGCGCGCCTTATTCGCCACCTTCAACAAGTTCCTTACTTAGCATCGAAAAATTTATATCGAGTTCTTGGATATATTTTAACGATGGAGCAAGAAAAAGCAGACCAGTTATGTTCCGCGATTTTAGAGGCTAAAAAAAATATAGTTCTTTGTTCCACCTGTTTTTGTTGGCAAGATCGTACTATACCCTGCACTTACTGTGATCCGCGGCGTGATCAGGCCATTATTTGTGTTGTTGAAACATGGCATGAACTTATTGCGGTGGAAAAAACTGCTGGCTATAAAGGGGCCTATCATGTTCTGGGAGGAGCTTTATCTCCCCTTGACGGTATTGAGCCTTCAGATTTGCGGATTAATGAATTAGTTGCACGTGTTAATGATTCTCAATCAGTTATTAAAGAAATTATTTTGGCGACGAATCAGACGCCAGAGGGTGAAGCAACAGCTGCCTACATTGCTAATCGCTTAAAGACAACAGGAATTATCATAAGCTGCCTGGCGCGTGGTGTTCCGGTAGGTGCGAGTCTTGAATTTATGGATAAAGTTACTGTCTATAAAGCCCTTTCTGATCGGCGGCCTTTTTGATAACAATTTCTACTTACTATTCTCAACGAGAAAAAGAAAGCAGAGTCCTCAGAAAGGAATCGCTCAAACGCCGCTTTTCGGCAGGCCATTGAGCATTATCCCTTTCTGAGGACTAAAAATTATTTCTTATCTGCCTTGTTCCAGACTGTTGGTAATTTCTTAATTGTAGTAAAATGGCCCCAGGTTCCCTCTTTTTCTTGCAGAGCTACACCTATTGATTCTATCTCTCCCATTGTTGGCAAAGGAGAGGGAAGCCAGTCCTCGGGCTTGTTAACTGGGATAAGGTGAAATGAGTTTTTCAGATAAGTAGTGGAAAAATGAGATGCTTCACTGGCCCCTATTCCCATAAGAACTTTCTTGGAGTCTTCTAGGAATAAGACCACGGGAAGTTTTGAAGAACCTGCCAAGTCATAGTCTACGGCTGCGACAAACTCTTCATACTGTTTGCTAGCGTACTGAAGGTCGCTTGGAAATTCGCTATGTTCAACGGTAAACTCAACTTTTTCTTGTTTTTTGATACCCTTAACTTGACTCTCTATATTTATTAAAAAAGTAAACAGGAGTTTATAATCATTGCTTACCGCCTGAGTCAATGCGTTAAGTCCAATAACAGCAGTAGCTATAATTGCTACATTTAATCTTAAACGTTTCATAGTGAGGTCCTTTTTCTTACTTGGTTTTAAAAACATTTTTATTATTTAATTAGGAAAATTTCGCTCAGCAGCAGCGGCTTCATCACTATAAGCCTGGAAATTACCACACCACCGCGTCGCAGCTCCTCCGTTTCCTCCCCATTGACCACTGCGACTGATTACTTGGCAGTATTCAGTTATGCTTTGACCGGGCTTCGGCCCATCGGCAGATCGATGAGTTACGGCGGGAGCGTTTGTACGTACCCTATTTTGCTGACGAGTATAATAAACTTTCTGTTGTCTAGGCCTGATCGTACTTCTCACAGGTGTTGCGGGTCGAGTTGTCATATAGGTTCCGCCCGAAAATGGCCTCACGCTACCTATAATGCTAAGAAGTAGTGTGAATAGGAACGAAATTACAATTTTTTTTCTCATAGTGTCCCCTTTGGGATAGAGCAGCTTGAATGATGGTCAAGATGTCGAATAGGTATTTCTTCAAGCTACTGAATATTTATTAAAATTTCTGCTGTTGATCGATCCCTCTATTTATCTGGGAAAAACCAGGCCTTTTTCTTTTAAAAAATTGGGCAGGCCCATGAGAGGTGCTAGCATTTGGAGGCGGATATTATCAAATTTACCGGCAGTAACGTGAGCTTGCATATGGGTACTTAGTAGATCTTTTATAATGTATCTATTGTCCTTTTGATTGAACAATTGTAAAAAAGTTTTTGTTTGCTTAAGCCCTAGCGTTATTATGTTACCTTTTTGCAGTACAGGATAAACCGTAGAGGGAAAGTCAGTTCTAGTTAGATAAGTACTGACTAATAAAAGTGCCCAAATGTAAAGATCGATTGCGTTCGTAGGGCCCCAGCCGGTTAGATTCTGATTTATGTTATTTCCTTGTTGGGATATTTTTTTTAGAAGGCTTACAATATCGTTTTGTGCTTCTTTATTGGCAGCATTAATATCAAATTTTTCAGATTCTGTATCGTCCCCCGTTGATAGATAATTATACGCTTGGCGCGCTAACTCTAATCCCAATTTATCAGTAAGTTTATCACTTTGACTCAGAGGCCCACTCAACATAGTGTTAAATGTTTTCTCCACCTGAGCTCGCAGTTCTTGGGATGTTTTTGTTGTGGTATGAGAGGCAAAAATATGAGGCATTGATCCCAGCATAAGTGCTCCTGCTAACCCTACAATTATTTGTCTATTTTTAAAGCTTTTCATAAAAGATCCTTTCTGAGTTTCTAAAAAGTTTAGGCCACGAAGTACCTATTTCTGCTTAACATTATTTACTTCTCCTCCTCTCTTGTTTTTAGAGCAACATGATTTTTAAGAGAGAGCAACACAGAAATAGCACTATTAGGTGCTTACTGCTATAGTAAGCACAATATATTATTAACCAGCGTAATAAAAAAAGACTCTATTAGTCAATAATTAGAATTAATAGGAGACGATTATGGCCTTAAAGATTCCTTTTAATGTGCAATTGTATGTTCAGCGACGTCATTTATTGCTGCAGAGACTGCAAGGGCAGTCTGGGGCCAGAAGAGCGACAGTGCTGTTAATGGCGGATCTGGAGAACTCGAGCCATCGCTTTGAGCAGGAAGCTTCGTTTTTCTATTTAACTGGTATTCATGAGCCAGGAGTTGTTTTGGCACTTGACTTGGAAGTGGGTACTTCTGAGCTTTTTGTGCCTAATTTTGGGGCTGAACGGGAAAAATGGGTTGCTGGTGTAATCCAGCAGGATGATGATGCACAGCAGCTGGGTTTTTCATGCTTGAGCCACTTGGGCGCTCCTTTACGTGGTTATCAGCTCTATCCGTATGCTACGCTTGATGCCTATCAGAATATAGTGCAAGTTATTGAAAATAAGATTGGCGCGGGGCATGAAATTTTGAGTTTAATTCCTACTACACCTGATGGTTATGTTCAGCAGCGGTTTTTGCTGGGACGCCTTATACAATGGATTCCACAGTTAGCTGAAAAGCTGATTGATATAAGTGGCATTGTGGCAGCGATGCGACGTACGAAAAGTGACCATGAGATTGCCCTCTTAGATCAAGCCATTGAGATTACCGCTCAAGCACAATTTAATGTAGCGCGCTTAATAAAGGCAGGATTAGTTGAGTATGAGCTTCAAGCAAAAATAGAATCTACCTTTATTGAACGGGGGGCTGAAGTTGCCTTTCCAAGTATCGTCGCCACCGGGCAGAATGGCACGGTTTTGCATTATATGGAAAATAGTTCTTCTTTGGCTGAAGGTGATTTAGTAGTAATAGATATTGGAGCGCGCTATGGAGGTTATTGCGCCGATATTACGCGGACTTATCCAGTGAGCCGATCATTTACGTCGCGCCAACGGGAAATTTATCAGTTAGTTTTGGAAGCTCAGACAATGATTGCCAACTTAGCAAAACCAGGCCTCTGGCTCTCCAATGCTGATTACCCAGATTATTCGCTTAATCATCTTGCGCGAAAGTTTTTTCAGGAGCGCGGATATGGTGAATTTTTCATTCATGGCATCGGGCACTTTTTAGGTCTTGATGTCCATGATGTTGGCGATTATGGTCATCCCTTAGAGCCTGGCGACGTTATTACGATCGAGCCCGGCCTTTACCTGCGTCATGAGGGTTTTGGGGTGCGCATCGAGGATAATTATCTTATTACCGTTGATGGTGTGCGCTGCTTAAGTCAACAGATTCCTAAGCATCCTGATGAGCTTATTGATTGGATGCTTAGTAAAAATTAGATGGAAAAACTAATATTTTATAATTAGAAATATCAATTTTTTCTATATTTTGGCCCTGAGGTAGATTAGGTGCAATTTCTTTTTTTAGTTTTGCAAGTTTTTGTTTTTTTTTGTACATTTTATGCAAAAAGTATAAATCCTGAGGCCTATCTTTTGTAATATAAATTTCACACTTGTCTGTTGATTCAGGATGGTATATAGCTTGATCTACTATATGTTTTTTAATTGCTTGAATGGCGGTGGCTATGTTAAGGACTCCTGAAATGCTGAGGGGACATTCAACCTTAATATCTATTCCCTGATATTCTTCTCTATGGTCAGCAAATATATCTGTATATATTTGCTGACCAAGAAGTTGGATTGAGTTATGTTTCTTTTTGAAGGCTTTACTAGTATCACAAGACTCCCATGGCACTACTACCCATCCGTTCATTTTAACTGTTTCTTTCACAACAGCCGGTTCTTGCTCTTTTTTCTCCATTTCCATGCTTAATAATTGATTGCCCAGAACCAGTAGCGTTCCTGCGAGCGTTAATTTTATAAAACTTAATTGATTATTTTTTTTCATATTTATCCCATAGTAATATGTACCTTAAAGACTTATTCTCATTGTAAGTTTTTTTATTTTAGAATTCAAGAGGAGATTGTTAGCGCAAAAGTGATAATTTCCCTTGCGGGGTAATTTTAAATGGTACTGTACCTAATACAGCACCTACAAAAGGGAACTTCTAGGGGAAAGCTTAGCAGAAGCAAGAAAGAAGTAAAAAATGGCTAGGGAGAAGCAAACAAAGCAAGCAAAAGCAGGACGATAGGCATGGACAAATCCGATATTTAATGTAGAATTTGTCCATGCCTATTAACTAAAAATCAAAATAGAAAAAGGGTAGAAAATTATGATTTTTAAGCGTGATTTGACAGGAGATATTATTGAAGGGGCGCGTTATTTTCCCGTAATTGCGATTTTAGGGCCGCGCCAGTCAGGAAAAACGACTTTGGTGAGAGAAATTTTTCCTGAGCATTCCTATCTCTCTTTAGAGGATATCGACTTGCGAACCGCAGCTCTTGAAGATCCTCGCAGTTTCTTAATGACAAATCAGAGTAGCGTAGGATTAATTATTGATGAATTTCAGTATGCTCCTCAGTTGCTTTCTTATATTCAGACAATAGTTGATCGTGAGCAAAAAAATGGTTACTTTGTTCTGACTGGATCGCAAAATTTTCTTATGAATCAGGCAATTAGCCAATCATTAGCAGGTCGGGTTTCTTTGCATACGTTATTACCTTTGTCGGTGCATGAACTTGAAGAGAATGGTGTTAGGCTGCCAGAAATTGAAGCAATGCTGTATCAAGGATTATATCCGGCAATTTACTCAAAAAACATTCCTCCTCAGCGCTTGTATAAAAATTATATCCAGACGTATGTTGAACGGGATATTCGGCAAATAGCTGCTATCGGAGACTTAAATACCTTTCAAACTTTTATAACATTGTGCGCAGCGCGTATTGGACAGTTGATAAATTTTACTTCCTTAGGAAATGAATGTGGCATCAGCGATGCAACAGTCAAGCGCTGGCTTTCTATTTTGGAGACAAGCTATATTATTTTTTTGTTAAAGCCGTATCATACGAGCTTTGGCAAGCGATTAGTAAAAACTCCTAAACTTTATTTTTATGATACGGGTTTGGCTTGCTCATTGCTCAAAATTAGACCCGACGAAGTGGCTTTGCATCCTCTTAAGGGCGGCCTTTTTGAGTCATTTGTTATTGCTGATATCTTAAAATGGTACCATAATTCGGGGCATGTTCCCTCTGTTTATTTTTGGCGCGATAAAACTGGGAATGAAATAGATGCTCTTTTGGAGGAGGGGTCTCGGATCGTTCCTATCGAGATTAAAGCAGGAAGAACCCCTTCGCGCCATTTTTTTGATGGTATTAATTATTGGAATGATCTTACAGAAAGTGCTGAGTCTCCAGGATTTGTTATTTTTGGTGGATCTGCAGAGCAAGTGCGAGGATATGATCGTTTGGTCAGTTGGCAGTCTATGAAAAAATTGATGAGGGGAGGAAATTGAATTAAAAATCGACAAAGTGAATTTTTGCTGATATGATTTTAAGGATAGTTATTGAATTATTATTCTACGAGAGGATTTATGCTTACGCATATAATAAATAGTTGTCTGGGCAACCTTGCAGACAGTAAGGTGTGCATGATGATACACTCAATGTATGCTTCTTTTTCATCTTTTTTCTTCCTCTTCTCCTTTTGTTCCTTTTTTTATTTTAGTGGCACCTGTTATTTTTATTGGTGCTAAATTTCTTTCTAAAATTTCCCTAATGTTAGTGGCTTTTTTATCGAAAAGCTGACCTGTATTTATGTAGTATGTAGAGAGTGAGCATTAGGCTCTACCTGATTCTTAAAAAATATTTTTATAGTGAAGGGTTTCCTATGATTACGTTGCATTTTATGATTACCGTCGTTGAATTGAGTATGCTCTACACGTTGCTTGCTATGGGAACGTGGCTAAGTTGGCGAGTACTTAATAAATACGATCTATCTATTGAGGGAAGCTTTTGCCTAGGAGGAACTGTTGCGGCATTATTGCTTGTTAATCAGATTAATCCATGGCTCGCATTGGGATGCTCTCTTGTTGTTGGTGCTTTTATAGGAAGTATAAGTTTCTTTCTTCATCGAGCGCTTGGTATAGATATTTTAATGTGTGGGATTGTTGTAAATCCTGCTCTTTTTTCTCTTGCTCTGTTATTGGTCGGATCTCATGTTAGTTTAGGAGCTTCGAAGACTATTTTTACTGATGGTGCTTATCTATTTGGTTCATATGGCTCTCTTGTGATAGTAGCGCTTATAGTTTTGACGCTTATTTTCTTAATAAAATGGCTCTTAACAACCGAAGTTGGATTGGTTTTGCGTGCCGTAGGTGATAATGCAAATTTAGTTGCTGAACTGGGTAAATCAGTTGGATGCTATCAGCTTGCTACGTTTATGGTAGCCAACGGTTTAAGTGGATTAACGGGCGCACTTTTTGTGCAATATATGGGATTTTTTTCGGTATGGTCGGGTATAGGTACATTAGTTATTGCGCTTACAGCTGTTTTAGGAGCGCGGTTAGTAGGAAAAGGTTTTGGGTTAAATCTTTTGTTAGGTTCATTTTTCTATCAGCTCATTACAGCTTTAACGCTAGAAATTGATATTAGGCCTGAATGGCATAAGCTCATAGCAGCGCTTTTAACGGTCATTCTTATGGTGGTGGTTGGAAAGGATAAAAATGATTAAGTTGCAAAATCTCTGTGTTGCCTACAAAGGCAGGCTTGTTTTAAAAAATATCTACGCCCAGATAAATCCAGGAGACTTCATAATTGTAGTAGGGGCTAACGGAGCAGGAAAGACAACGTTGCTGAATGCTTTGGCGGGAAAAGTGAATCTTAGTGAGGGTGCAATTATGGTTGAGGATCAGCCGTTAAAAAAAGAGAATGCAGCTATGATTAGTAGAGTGCATCAAAATCCTCTTCAAGGCACCGCTAGTTCTCTGTTGGTTAAAGAAAACCTTGCACTCGCGCTGTATCGTTATCGCTCGGTTACTTTTAGAAATGCATTGGGTGCCCTGTATGGTTCGCCTCTTTTGTCTCGCGTTGAGCATCATTTTCCCGGTACCCATATTTTAGATCAGCGTATAGACAGTCTTTCGGGAGGACAGCGGCAATTGTTGAGCTTCTTAATGGCTACAGCGCAACCCATAGAGCTGTTGTTGTTGGATGAACCTACGGCTGCACTCGATCCGCGCGCTACCAAGATTATGATGACTGCAGTTCAAGAATTAAGCGAGCAAAAGAAAGTTGGCATAGTGCTTATTACCCATGATAGTGCAATTGCGAACACTTTTGGTACGGCATTATGGGTATTAAGTGATGGAATGCTGGTGAAAAAAATTGAGCCTGAAGAGAAAAAGTCTCTTTCTTTGCATGCTATTGAAATGATTATGCATGGTGAAGAAATAGGAAAGGTTATATAAAATGATTAAAAGTTATGCTAAAGTTACTCAAATTTTTGTTGTCCTTGCAGGAGTTTTGGGAGGAATGATCTGGTGGCAAAGGTCAAAGCATTCTCCTTCTAAAGTTTATACTATTGGTATTCTTCAAACAGCATCTCATCCAGCGCTCGATGCGGCACGTGAAGGTTTTGTTTCCTATCTTAAGGAGGCTTTGCCCAACCAGATTGAATTTATAACAAAAAATGTTCAAGGGGATGTGGCTCAAGCTTATTCAGTAGCAAAATCCTTTAATCAGAGCCCAGCAATTAATGGTCTATTTGCTATAGCTACCTTGACTGCGCAAGCAGCAGTACAGACGCAAACAGATAAGCCGATTGCGATAGCAGCAGTTACTGATCCTGTAGAACATGGTATTTGGAAACCAGGAGGATTAGTGTGTGGCGCCTCAGATCGTGTTGATATTTATAAACAAATTGAATTGATGCATCTGTTATTTCCCTCACTGGCCCGTGTTGGCTTACTGTTTACGCTTTCTGAGCCTAATTCGGTGAGTTTAGTAGATGAGATGAAGCGAGCGTTAGAAGAAGAACAAATAGAGGTTGTTGAGTTTGGAATAGCTACTGCATCAGATCTTCCTTTAATCGTTGCTCGTATTAAAGAGGTAGATCTGGTCTGGGTTCCTACCGATAATGGCGTGGCAACAGCACTGGATATGGTTACCAAAAGTTTGCAGCAGGCTAACATCCCGCTCATAGTGAGTTTTGATATTAGCCCCGGTGTTTTTGCTGCTGCTGGTATTGACTATAAAAAATCAGGTGTGCAGGCAGCGCAGTGCTTGGAAAAGGTGTTGATACAGGGCCAGAAGCCGAGTGATATTCCTATACTACATCCTTTAATTGACTATTTTGTGGTGAATAAAAAAATGGCGGAAGAGCGAGGGATTGTAGAAAGACTCAGTGAAAGTAAGTCTATTATTTGGTTTTAGAAGAGGGGATAGCATTTTTAGTTGGGGTCTCAGCATAAGACCTTATCTTGCAATAAAAACTTTTTTCTATTATGTTATTAAGCAAAATAATTCAATTATATTGCTAGGTTTTTTATGAAAAAAAAGCTGTTTTTGTTTTTGGTTCTTGGTATAAATTTTGTTGCTCAAGCGATGGAGAAGCATAGTCAACAGGAGTCTATTTTCAATGAAGGTTTGCTGAAAAAATTTATAAGCGGCTGGCAGACAATGAATGAAGAGTGCCAGTATCATGATGATAAAAGCTTTTCCTATGGCCTTATGCATAGTGATGAGAGTAAGCTAGGCTTAAACAAGGAAAAAGAGGATGAATTTTGTCGCTTAATTGAAGTGGCCAAGGTGCAACTTGAGGGCAATGACCCCCAAGAGAAGGGAAGAATGTTTTTAGCTATACATTTTTTAGATACGCTTTTTGCGACTCACTTGGAGAAAAAAATCGTTAAGCTGAAAGGATGTAAAGAGTCTGATAATGGGCATAAGATATGGATTTTTAAAGATAATACAACGGTTTTTGAAGTAAGAAGAACTGTTCAGAAAAATGCTTTAAAAGAATTTTTAGATTCTTGCCAAGAAAAAATTAATTATATAACCGTAAGAAATATAATAGCTAAAAATTTGAATCTTGATAATGCGCAAATTAAGTGTTTTGGCAGCTTATTTAATTGTGCATTCTATTTGAATTATTGTCTTTTTAAAGTACCATCTTTTCTTTGTGCTATGGAGGAGAAGATTGGTAAACAACAAGTGTGTGAATTTTTACCAGCAAAGGATAGATCATCGAGATTAGAAAAGCTTATGTGGTTGTTGTTGATTGTCAATAATAAAAAAAATGAAAAACTTTTTGATGAAGTTGTCGGCCAGATAGAAGATCAAAAACTTCATGCGCGTCTTAGGAAGTGTGAAATAATTATTTCAACAAAAGCGAATGATAATAGGGGTAGAGTGGCATCTCTATTGGCAAACAACCGATTAGAAGAACTCTGCGAGGAAAAAGAAACAGATTAGCTGCTTGATTAGCTTGCAGCAGGGCTTGTCAGTTTTGCCTTTCAGCACAGAAGCGTATAAAAATAGTGGAGTGGAATGAATTGTATTATGAAATTTGATATCCTGTCTGGCTATGAGTTTATTGGTTTTTTAATATTTTTTTCAAAAATAATCGCCTGGCGTTATACATAGATAAAGGATTTTATGAGTTTTGTAAAAATGATAGAGCGGGATTTTAAAAGAATTATTTTATTGTGCATTTTGACAGGAGCAGTGGTAGGGGTGGCATGGTGGCAAAAACATGCTCATCGTCCTAAGAAAAATTATACTATTGGTATTCTCCAGACGGCCTCTCATCCTGCGCTTGATGCAGCACGTGAAAGCTTTATTTCTTATCTTGAACGGGTATTGCCTAACAAGATTGAATTTATAACAAAAAATGTCCAAGGAGATACTGCCCAGGCTTACTCAGTTGCGAAATCTTTTAATCAAAATTCTGAGGTTAATGGCCTCTTTGCTATTGCAACATTGGCTGCGCAAGCGGCGGTGCAAACACATACAGATAAGCCTATCGCTATTGCAGCAGTTACCGATCCTGTGGGGCAAGGAATTTGGACGCCCCATGGTGTCGTCTGCGGTTCTTCTGATAACATTGATGTTGTTAAACAGGTTGAGTTAATGCGTCTATTAATTCCCTCTTTGCAGCAAGTTGGTATCCTTTATTCCTTGTCAGAACCTAATTCAGCAAGCTTGGTAGCGGCTATGAAAAATACTTTAGCACAAAGCTCAATAAAAACTGTGGAATTTGGGATTAGCCACGCAAGCGATCTTTCTTTAGTTGTTGCAAAGATAGCTGATGTGGATCTTGTTTGGGTGCCAACTGACAACGGAGTTGCTGCGGCATTGGATGTTGTTATAAAGCAGTTGAGAAACCAATCTATCCCCCTTATGATCAGCGATAATTTACTTATGCGGCCGGGTGTTTTAGCGGCCGCCGGTATTGATTATAGGAAAGCAGGAGAATATGCTGCTCAATGTTTAGAAGCTGTTCTTGTTCGAGAAAAAAAGCCGTCAGAAATTCCTCTGGCTGCTCCTAAGATAGAAACTATATTAGTTAATAGGAAAATAGTTCAAGAACTGGGAATGGAAAAGGCATTGAAAAATCAGACTGGTTTGGTATGGTTTGAAGGAAAAATGTGATTCCTATCTGGAAATTAATATGACGTAACAATCTTCGTAATAAGTTCTCCCCCTCTAAGGAAAATCATAGCCTCCGTCGGCCAGGCGCCTTCATCCGACTCTTCTGGGGATGACGGGCCCGACTTTGTCGGCTCCCTGTGGGACTGCCTTGTTACATTTATTAACACCGGTCCGCCAAGGATGATTAGCTGCTCGCTTATGATACGAGGTATTGTTCTAGATATTCATGCATAGCCTAAAATAGTGGACGCAAAGCCTTCCTGTCCACAAAATTAAGCCATAAAATCTGGCTTGTTACATCATCAATAAATACCAATAATGTACAATGAGGGCGGCGCCCATCAAATCAATCATGCTGTCCCTCTTCTACTTATGTCCCCTTTTATGAAGTCGGCTATAACATTAGCCATTTTTACTTCTTTCTTGCTCATGATAAGCTTTCCCATAGAAGTTCCCTTTTGTAGGTGTTTTATTAGGCACAGTACCCTTTAAAATTACCCCAAAAGGGAACTTATTACTTTGCATAACAGGGAGAACTTATCACTTTGCGCTAACAATCATTTTAAATATTTTATTGACAGTTTGCTTTATATGCTGTAGCCTAATCCTTAGGTAATTGTTTTTAACGTATAGAGAGGTTTGCCATGTTTATGCATGCGATTTTTTCTTTGGTAGAGGTAGGCACGAGACAGTGCTCTAGTGCTACTGCTCTATATTTTCCTGGTATGGTTACCTCTTTCTTGTTTTTTTCCCCATCTTGGTGGCCTTGCGCCTAGCTCATTCTTTACCTTAATTTTATTTTTTCTAAGAGGGTGGTTGTGCCCTATGTGTGTATGTTATTACTAGCTGCTATTTGTATGGCATAGAAAATTGCTTTGTTCAAGGATGGCTTTGCGCTGATTTGAGGGGGTGGTGCTAGGCTGCACGTAGTTGCTTTTTTTAAGGAAATTTTATCATGAAAAGTTTATTATATTTTTTTTTAAGTGTTAGTTGTCTATCTGTTTTCACTAATTATTCCATGGAAAAAAAATCGCCTTTTCTGTTTAGATTAGGAAGTGATGCCGATAGTGAGTGTCTGTTGAAAATCATCAATGAGGAGGCTGTTGATGATAGCAATAACATTGTTATAGTGCCCGAAAAATTTAGGCGAAACAAGGTGAAACAAGAGCTGCAAGAGCAAAGGTTATTTGTAGCGGTTGAATCGAATAGCGGTGAAATTATTGGCTTTAAAAAGCTTTTCGTGATTAATAATGCTAAAGAACAACGGGACATATTACAACACGAAATTCGTTGCTTAGGTAATCCAAGCGAATCGCACGCTACTATTAGCCTTGGCGGCTTAACAGTTAATGTTGAAAAGCCTGTCGAATATGCTGATTTGAGTAACGATATTTGTGTTTATAATGGTGCTGACTTTACTAGAAAAGAGTATCGAGGTAAAGGGGTGAATAAGAATTTAACAGATTTTGCTTGGATTATTGCAACTCAGGAAATAGGGGAAAAAATATCTAGAAGCAATCCTCAAAACCTTATAATGGTCTATGGTTTGGTGCGTGATAATAGCGGAACGGAGCTTTGCGGTGGTCGCACGAAAAGCATCGTCAGTTCATTTGTTCTTTTTGTCAAGCAAAATTATGCAACTCAGGATTATGCTAGTAATGTGGTAAATATTAGCCGCTATTCGGCATATAAGCCCACCTTTGATCCTAAATCTGAGGTATTGCAACCTCTTGGCGATGATCAATCAATTGCTGGCTTTGGCTATGTTCTGCTCTATTCATTAATTTCTAAAAAATCGTAAGGAATCTCATGAAAAAAATCATTTTTTTATTATTGTTTTTACTTTCTCTAAGTAGCATTGGTTATATTGTTTATTTCTTGTATCATCCATCGGCGTGTGCTATAGCAAATGTAACTGAGGAGAAAAAGCAGTCCTATCGGATTGCTCTATTTGCGCCCGCAGTGCATGCTGCCATGGATGAAATCGAGGCTGGTTTTACTGAAACAATGAATCAAAGTAAACAGGCTACTTATCATTTTGATTTCTATAATGGGAATGGTAATCCAACATTGATTCGTTCAGAGGCTGAAGAAATAGTGAGAAAAGAGTATGATCTTGTTTTTACTATCGGTACCGCCTGTTCCAAGATTACTAAAGAAATTATGGCTAAGAAAAACAGCAGTGTTCCGCTTGTTTTTTGCGCAATCGATGATCCGGTAGCTTTGCATTTGATTAAAAGCTTGCACTCTTCTGAAAATAATGTGACAGGCCTTACTATTGCTGAGCAGCATGCAGAACAGGTAAGATTTCTTAAGTTTTTTAAGCCTGAGATTACAACAGTTTTGTTAGTTTATAATCCTAAAGAAAGCTCAGGTTCAGAAAAAAATAAGCAGAGTCTTGAGGCTGCTCTCAATGCCTATAATATTCAATTGCGTATAGTGGAAATTGATAATGCTAATGAAATTCAGCAAAAGGTTCCCTCATTTTTACCAAATTGTGAGACCCTTATTATTTTTACCGACCATACGGCTTGTGCGGGTATAGATATGCTTGTTAAGCTCTGTAATCAATATCATGTTACGCTCTATGCTTCTACTTTAAGTATGGGAAATAGAGGAGCGGCTTTATGCTATGGTGTTCATGAGGCTGATCATGGTGTCGAAAGCGCAAAAAAGGCGCGAATGATTTTAGAGGATCATGCGCAGCCTTCTGATATTCCTGTTGCGGCAGTAGCCAACTATAAAATTAAAATTAACAAGAAAACTATGCAAGAACAAAATCTGATAGTTGAGCAAACGCTTCTAAGCATTTTAGGTATAGTTGAAGTTATAGAGAAGGAAAAATGATAATATGTTAGACGCTAACAATACAGCAGATATGATTGCTTTTTTGCGATCATATCTGCGTATGAGAACTACGTATCCTGATCCGCACTATAAGGAAGTTTTACAGCTGTTTCAGCAGCAAGCAGAAGCATATTGTTTAGCTTATCAAGAGATTTTTCTGCCCTCGGGTAATCCTGTTGGTATTGTTTCCTATTATGGTCAAAATCCTGGTTTGCCTGCATTAGCACTCAATCATCATATGGATGTAGTACCTGCTCCTAATAGCGATGAATGGATTAGGCCACCTTTTGAGGGCCATATACTCCAGGATTCTATTATAGGCAGGGGAGCGCAAGACCTGAAAGGAGTGGGGGTGGTGCATTATTTTGCTTTAAGGCAACTTAAACGGGACAAGGTTGTTCTGCAGCGCACTGTTCATCTTTTTATTGTTCCTGACGAAGAGCGAGGAGGTTTTCAAGGAATGAAAGAGTTTATGGCAACGGCAGAATTTAAGAAACTGGCTATAGGATTGGCTATTATCGTGCGATTTTTGAAAATTTTTGATCAGGAGAATTATGATGTTTGATATTTTGTTAATTATTTTAGAGTTGTCATGCATACATGTTCCCTTGATTTTTGGGGCATATATTAGCATGTCTCTAATGAAAGTGCCTGATTTAAGCATAGAGGCTGCCTATGTTTTTGGTGCTCTTGTGGGCGCGCGCATTTTAATTTTTTGTAGTGGCTGGCCCTTAGTCATCAGTTTTTTGCTTGTTTCGAGTATGAGTCTTTGTGCGGGAGCATTTGTGGGATTGATCTCGAGTCTGCTGACCACACAAGCTAAAATTCCGCCCCTGCTTTCAAGTATTCTTACTATTGGATTGTTTCATGGTATTAACCAATTAATGAGTAGGCCCTCCGGCTATATATCCTTAACTAATTCCAGTAATGTTTTAAATATATTTCCTTATCTACCGCAGCATCCAGAGCTTATTATGATGATTCTAATTGCATTGTGCTTTGTTATGGTAAACTACCTGCTTTTTAGAACACAATTAGGGCACTGTTTTGCTATTTATGGAAACAATCAACAGTTTTTTAGCTTTTATGGTATCTCGACTTCATATATTTTTATTGCCGGCATTATGATCAGCAATGCATTAGCTGGCTACGCTGGCTTTTTATCAGCACAATCAACTAATTTTGCTGATGGTATGATGGGTATAGGAAAGCCGTTGTTGTGCATTACGGCTCTTGTTTTAGGCAAGATATTTTTAGGTCGCTACAAAAAAAATATTACGGTGTTGGTTGCTCCTCTTGGTATCGGATGCTACTTTATTATTCAACAAATGTTATTGCAGGTTGGTTTTAACCTTAAATATTTTACTGCCGTACAAGCGCTTTTGGTTTTAGTGGTGCTCACTATTGCCTATAGAAAAAAAGGAGCACAATCTATGAATCAATTAGGAGTTTAACATGGATAACAATTATTGTTTGCGGTTAGAAAACCTGTCATTTAGATTCTCGCCAGCATCTCCTCATTTTTTCAAAAATATAGAAATTGAGTTTAGTCCGCATAAATTAAACTTTATTCAAGGAAAAAATGGTTCAGGAAAATCAACATTATTTAGAATAATGCAAGGACAAATTGCCCCTCAGGAAGAAATTTCGGGTGTATTTCATTTTAATGATCAGATATTTACTATAACAAATAATGAAAGCAGCAATAGATCTTTTGGTTCCTCCGTGGCGCTTGTTCATCAAAATGTTACTGTGATGATAGCGGATCAATTTACTTTTGAGCAGAATCTTCAATATGCCGCTATGCCTAAGTATCCAGGATTATCTGCATTGTCAAAACTAAAGTCATTGCCGCCCTTTGTCGAAACACTTGGTCTTGATTATGCAAAACCAGTAGATCGCATGTCAGGGGGGCAGAAGCAAATTTTGGCGATTCTTATGGCGCTACAAAAGGATACACGCATCTTATTGCTTGATGAGCCAACAGCAGCGCTTGATGAAAAAAACGCGAACCTTATTATGCATTTTTTACAAGAGCTGGCAAAGACAACGAATATTTTGATTATTATTATTTCGCATGATCAGCAGCTGATGAGCAGCTATAAAGAACTAAGCGCCTTTTTTTTGGTGGAAGAAGACGTGAAGAGTAAAGAGCGCAGAGTGAAAAGGGTAGATAAGGAGCTTTTCTAAACTCAAAAAACGCACGGTTGAGAGTTGTAAAAAAAGCTCCTCGTTTTTTTTGAATCTTATTGTCCTCCTGCGGCGGTGATAATGATACGGGCTAAGTTATTAGGAATGTAGTGATAGGGAATGATCTTTTCTTCAATAACTCGTACTAGGCTGGCTGCAGCTCCTTGTTCTACAGCTAAATTTAGGGCTTGATTACGTAATTCTGTCAGTATAATATCTCGTTGGGTTAAAGAAACTACTGTGTCTACGGTTGCAGAGATTTCAGCTAAGGCTGCGCCATACGCATTAGCAACATTTGCATGAGGGCAGGTTATGGCATTAGGAATAAGGTTTGGTGGTAATAAAGTAGCTCCTCCTCCCACCAGTACGATGCTTATATTTTGTTCTGGTCCTCGCATTTTTTCGATAAGCTCTTGAAGTCTATTTTTAATTTGCGCATAAAGACTATCTATTTGTTGTTTGGTAAGAGAAACGCGATCTGGTTCTGCATTTTTAATAGTTATAAGTCCCGCTTTGAGAGCTACGTCGGTAAGAGTGAGAGAGCTTCCGCCGAATGAGACCGAGTCGATTAAAAGCCTATTTCCTACACTTTTAGATTCTAGGCATGGCGTTTCATTATCTATTTTTATGCATGTTCCTCCTCCTAATGCGGTAGAACATACATCGGGTGCCGGAAAATTAAGAGGAATGTTTGCTATTGTTGAGCTATTAAGAGTACGGCGAGGAAAGCCATTTTTGATTAAACCAACATCGGTTGATGTTCCGCCAATGTCGATGACGAGGGCCTCTGTTAGTCCGGCTAACTTTGCGCCTCCAATGAAGGAATTAGTTGGGCCGGCAGAGAGAGTAAAGAGGGGATACATGCACGCGGTGTGCATATCGATAATAGTGCCATTATTTTGGACAAAACTGAGGCGTGCGGCAGTAAGTCCTAAAGAATGGGCTGCTTGTGCTAAATCTTGAAAACCGTTAATGAGGCTTTTTTTTAGAGCAGAGTTGAGAATTGCAGCATTTTCTCGTTCAATGAAACCTATTCCTCCAACATGAGCAGAGCAGGTAATAGAGAGCGAAGATCCTAGGCTATTTTTTATCGCTTCTGCAGCCAATTCTTCTTGTGATGCATTAAGAGGAGAAAAGACTCCTACGAGGGCAATACTTTCAGCTCCTTGAGTCTGTAACTGCTGTGCTGCTTTGATTGCTTGGTCAGGATTAAAGGGTGTAATTGATTGACCAGAACATTCAAATCCGCCATCAATAGTTGAGACTCCTCTGAAGACTGTTTTTTTAAGAGAGGAGGGCCAATTGTAATAGGGTGGTAGTTGAGGATTATGTCCAGCAATGCGAATAATGCCGACAGTAAAAAGATTGTTATGTTGCAAGAGTGCGTTGGTCGCGTGGGTTGTTCCTACTTTGATATGAGTGATGCTGTTTGCAGGATATCCTGTGATAACATCTTGTAGCGCTGCTGAAAAACCTTCTGTTACGTTAGCTGTTGTTGTGGTTTTTGTGCTTTTTAATAGAATGCCATCTTGATTGATGAAGACAGCGTCAGTATTTGTTCCACCAATATCTATCCCTATCGTATAGCGTTGATTCATAAGGAATCCTTTGTGAAAGTGCAAGGTTGATAATCAAAATCATAACCGAAGACGCGAGGGCCAACCATCGCTAAACCCTTGGCAGTTTGCCAAAGCTTAGGGGCAGGGATGGCAATTACTGTTACACGTAGTCCATACGCCAATGACTCTGATGTAATAGGTGTTCCATTTTGTGTGTCGACAGGGATGATAATATCTGGTGTGCTGCATACAACTTTTCCATTCTTTTGTGCTATAAGATGTTCATTTTGATAATAAAGAATAAGTTCTTGATTGATTGAGTTAATACGAACGCTCCCCTGCAAAAATCCATCCTTAATAACCTGATTAATATCGGTAATAGTTCCAAAGCCAAGCACTATTCCCTCGGTTGCTGCAATAAGTGCTGCAATTGGGTCTTGATTCATTTGTTGTGCGTTTATTATTGCTTGTCCAAGTTTAATAGCCTGTTCAATTGATCCAGTAATGATGCCATTATTGCGCGCTTGCTTTCCGGTCATGAGGTAGAGAGCAACAGCGGCAATTGAGCCCATGGCCACAGTTATAGCACGGGCCACGGTTTCTGAGGCTTTAAGACTTGAAGTTTCCAGGACTGCTATTGATCCCATTGCATCCGCTAGAAAAATGGGATTGTGGGAAATATTATTGAGGGCTGCTGTGCTTATATCAATTGTTGGAAAAGCTCTTCCCAGGAGATCACCGTTAACTATAGGTAATTTCATTATGCCTGCTATGAGCAAAGGGGTTAATGCATTGGCGCCCCCAATTTCGCCAGGCATAAGTGCCTTGATTTTTTTATTGGCTACTTTTTCTATCATTGCTAAAAGTGCTGGAAATTCTTTGCCGCTCGGTAATTTTTCGATTGCTGCCAAAGGTGCTCCCATGAAGGCGAGTGGGACAATTAGATCCTCATCCTGCAAGTCATGGACATTGATAAGAGAGACTGGTCCATATTGATCAAGTTGATGGTGAGCCATGGCAAGCTGATAGAGAGGATCACCCCCTCCGCCAGATCCCAGCAGAGTAGCTCCAAGGGCGAGTGCATCGATATTATTTTTATTGATAGTTGTTATGCTCATGATTTTTTCCTTATTGATGTAGTGAAATATAGTTGAGACAGAAGGAGGCGAAGGCCGGTGATAAGCATAGCAAGTAAAAAACTATCAATCATTCCGGAGCCACTTAATGAAGGAACATAGTGAGTTAACGTTGCTATCCCATATAAAGTTCCTGCGATCCACGTTGCCATGTTCCATTGCTGATCCTGGTGAGTGAACGTTGCTTTTTTTAATAAAAAAGTTGCGCTGTAATGAGTGAGTATGACCCCTGTCATACTTGTCATCATGGTTCCCATTCCGTTGAGTATTGTTGCAAAGTTATTCAACAGATCGAAGCATCCCAGGAAGGTTCCCGCTGTTCCCGCGACGATTGTTAACCAGCGATGCGAGAGCTTTGTAAAAAGTGATCCAAGGCATGTTGAAGCTGAATAAAGATTTGTATTATTAGTTGTCCAGCCTGCAAAAAGAAGAAAAAATGCAATCCATAGATGCCATATCATTCCTCCAGATAAGCTGAGCATTGAGACAATATTTGAACCTTTCGTATGGTAATCTATATAAACGCCTAGCAATTCGATTGTTGGTATGACTAGCAAAAAAAGAATTGCTATGCTGAGTATGCCCTCTTTGGCAGAGCGTGCGAACCGATAAAAAGTTGGCAAATCAGCAATTAAGGCAATCGCAGTAGCTATTACCAGCGATAATGCTTGGAAGTTAATTGGTAGGAGTGTTGGTTCTGGGATAAAATGTGAGCTTTGAGCAAAGGCAGTATAGAGTGCATATGCAAGCGTTCCAATTAAAAGTGGTATAGTTATTTGTGCAAAGCGGTTGAGCATTTGTATGCCTCCGATAGCACAAAATGTTATGAGAAATCCAAGTATAAGCGTTATCAGTATCCGAGGGATAGTGACACCGCTTATACTTAAAATAGAATCATAGAGACTTAGGCTCATAACATCTAATTGAATGCCAAACCAGCCTATCAAACAAATGATAAAAGCAAGCGCTAACAATTTTCCACTTGCCCGACCAAAATAGTGGGTAGCATTTTCAAGTGTTGTATGTCGTTGATCAAGGCAAGTCAATATGCGAACACAGCCTAGGAGGGCAAGAAGCATGTTACCTATGATGATGGCAATTACGGCGGGCCAAAAGCCATAATTACTGTTAAGTGCTTGGCCTATCATGATTACGGGCAAACAAATAATTCCTCCAATTTGAATGCTTGTCAGTTGCCACCATGATTGTCTGAGGGAAGCTGATTCCATAAAAATCCTTTTAATTATGAATTCTGTTGAGCTAAAGCTTTACCGACCGTTTGTGCGTAAATGTGTCGAATGGTAAACATCCGAGTATCTTCTATGCCACACCCCAATTCCTTTGCCTTTTTTTGCATTGCAAGAAATTCTGCTTCAAGCATAGGGGCATGGAATTGGTCAAATTCAATACTCTTGCCTTTATTTGCTTGGCCAATAAATTGAGGATGTAGTGCTGCATTGGCTAAGAGGATAGTAAAAATATCTTCCAAAGCCAACTTATTCTGTTGGCTTTGAGCGTTTTGGCACAAAGGCGAAAATGGAATACTTTTCTTATCTTTAAGTTTTTGAATTTGTTCACTTGCAATTAGGTTGTCGTTATTGCTACTGCTGAATCCTTCAATAATCATTGCTGCTTGATTTTCATCTAATTCTTTTGTGTCGTTAAGGCACAAAGAACCATTTTTTACTGTGTAGGTTATCGTGGAGATATGCAAATGCTGCTCCTGAGGGCAGAAATGAGTTATTCGTAGAATAATAGGACATCCTGAGGCTACTATTGCCTTAAAAATGACCTTACTCATAGGGTAAAAAGGCAACAAGGTTTCTGTTTTTTGTGCAACGCCAGATGTTTGATAGTGGTTGATACAGCTGGCCAACTCTGTATCTTTTAATTCGTGGATTAGTTTTGTTATCAGTTCTACCGATACTGTTCTTAGGTTTTTTTTATGACCAAGAACAAAAGGTTCATAGTAGTTTTTTATTTGTGAATTGCTCGGGATTGTTTGATTGAAAAAAAGTTTCTTGATATCTGTAGAGGTACCATTATTAACCTGCGTTAAAAGTCGACATGAAGTAAGAATCTTGCGATCTTCTTCTGACAATGCTTCCTCTTTCTCTTGCTGGTAACGGTTGTACATATTGATTACAAGCGGGACTCTAATTTGGCATGCAGAATCCCCAACTAAGGGGTCTAGCTGTGCCAAGTCTCCTGTGTTTAAAGCTTCTAATGATTGCTCATAAGCTGTGGTATTGAATTGTTCGATTATTGCTTTTGCAGTAGGATTTGTTGTTGTTTTTTTCATTCCACAACACTCAAAAGAAAAAATAGCAAAAAGCGCAATTATTACTATAGATAAATTCATGATAATTATCCTTTCATGATAAAAAAATATTCCAAATAAATAATAATATTTTCAAATGGCTCAAAGATACCAAGTGAAATTATTGTTAAAATATAAGCGTGCATTGTTTATTATTGACCTCTGCCAGTTTTATAGAAAACTGTAGAGAGGTTCTAATAAATCAAATAAATATGTAATAAGAAAATTAATTAAAAAGAATGGCTAGCGCCAATAATAAAAACTGTTGCCAGTAAAGCTAAAGGCAGCTTTCTTTGCAAAGGAATAGCTTGAAAGAAGGGAAAAGAAAAGAGAAACTGTATGGCTTTCGCTATTTATAGCCTGAAAGCAATGATGCAGATGCGCATCACGATTTATCTGATGTGGCATGAGAGCCTCCTATAAAATAAAGGTTAAGCCAGCCTTTCATAAAGCCAGCAGTTCATTGTTACTAATTCTAATTATACTAATAGAAATCAAAAAGTCAAAATTTTTTTTCTTTTGCCCCAAAATATATAAAATTGTCCTGGGGGAGCTGCGCCTGCGTTAATTTTTTGACACCTAAGTTTTTAGAGGATTAGGTAGGGTAAGTGCATACCCTATCTAATCCTCATCATTAAGCATATTTAATGGGGATTATTTTGCTTAATGCGTGCTTCAACTAGATCCATTACAAGTTCCCAGATATTAATGCCTATTGGTTCCTGAATTGATTTAGTCGTATAAAAGCTTATGTTGATTTCTAATAAATAGAGGTTGCCGCTTTTATCCCTGGCTAAATCGATACCTGCTACATCGGCTCCTATGGATTCTAAAGCTTTTTCCGAAAGAGTAATGATGTCTTGGCTATAGGGTTGAGGCAAAGGGGCAACTGAACCGCCAGCGGCAAGATTGGTTAAATAGTTACCTTGAGCTGCGACTCTATAAACACCGCCCACAAATTTTGCTGTGTTAGTTATTGCATCACGCACAACCCAGGTCCGCATATCTTTAACATTGCCCTGCTCATCAGTTTCTAGATCTATCCGTTCTTCTACTAAAATTGGGGAGCCAGTTGGGAAATAATTTGTTATTATTGAATGTAATTCCTGATTATCTCCTACTAAAAAAACCCCTTTTCCGCAGCCGCTGTAAGGATTTTTGACAAAAAATGGGAAGCTTATTTTCTCTGTATTTAAAAGAGTGTGTATATTTTCTAACGTATATACCATAAAAGTCAGCGGTACGGGTATGCCTGCTTTCTGGGCTAATAACAATGTTCTAAATTTATCTTGAGCATTGATAGTAGCCCGTGCAGAATTAATAATGGGGATACCTGCTGCATCAAAATAATCTAAGGAGCGTAGGTAGGCATCAGTGAGATTATTAGCAAAGGCATCTACCTCTACCCGTGATATAATCGCATCATATTGTGCTGAGTCTTTGGTGCTATAAACTCCTAATGGATTAACAAAATCTATATGATGGCCTCGGAAAGTTGCAGCCTCCATTAGTAATTGTTCTGCATGCGTATCTAAGTTAAATTCTTTAGCTTCCTCAATTGTTATATGGCGAAGAATGCCGATTGTTAGGTTATTTGTTTTTTCCATTCCCCTGTCTTCAAAAGAAAAAACAGCAAGAAATACAAATAATAATACAAAAAAATTCATGATAATTATCCTTTCATGATAAAATAACTATTCCAAGCTTATTATTGGTCCAACATTGAGTTTTATAAAAAACTATGCGGGAGTTTTAATAAAGCCGCTCAGCGTGTAATAAAAAAAATGATTAGAAAAAGAGTGACTCAGCGCCAATTAAAGACAGAGGCGCTTTCGTTTAGAAGGGAACTTCTTTGAAAGAGAAATAGAAAAAGAGAGAACAAAGAAATGGAGATTTTCGTTGTTTGTACATCGAAAGCAATGATGCAAATGTGCATCAAAGGTTACCTGATGTGGCATAAGAGCCTCCTATGAATTAAAGGTTAAGCCAACTTTTTATAAGTCCGGCTATTCATTGTTATCAAATACAATTATACTAATAGAAATCAAAAAGTCAAGATGTTTGCCTTTTGTCCAAAAAATATAGAAATACGCAGCTAAGTACTATGCCCAGAGGCAAACTAATAAAGAGCCCTGTCCAGGGTCCATACCAAGAAGCAAATAAGCCGCACAGTGCATAGGCTAGTGTAGTAGCTACCAAAACAGGCAGAACATATTCAAATTGTGTTCTAACGTGATCAAAATGGTATGAGCCGCTACTGGTAGAAGACATAATGGTGGTACTTGAAAGGGGAGAAATATGATCTCCAGCTACCGCTCCCGCAAACGTTGCTCCTAAGACGGGAAAAAGTAGGGGAAGAGTTGCAGGAATAGTGGGTGCTGTTACCTGTGTCAAATCTAAAAGAATAGGGACGACCAATGGGGTTATAAGCGCAATGGTTCCCCAAGAAGAACCGATAAAAATAGAAGTAAATGCAGCAAGGCAGAAACAGAAGGGGGGCAAAAAAACAATAGGGCTATTTTTGAAAAAAAGGTTGGCAATGGCATCGCCACTATGCAAATTTGTCACGACAGCAGCAAAAATCCATGCTCCTACGAGAATCATCATAACGTGACCCATTGGCTTAACGCCTTCGATCCACATGTAGCGAGCTGTATCTAATGCCAAATGTTTGCGATACGAAAAGAAAATAATGCTGAGTCCTAGAGCAATTGTGCTGCCCAGGGCTAAGGAGGTAAAAATAGGCGCTCCAATGAAAGCAGCATAGAGTGAGTTATTGCCTCCTAAAAGGTGATAGCCCCCTAGAAAGAGAAGAGACAAAACGCTACCACTGATAAGAAAAATTAGCGGAACAAAAAAGTCATAAAGATCGCCTTCTTGCGCAACAATAATTTGAGAATGAAGACTTTCCTTGCCTCCGAAAAGGTTTCCTGTTGAGCGAGCTATCTTTTCATGCAAACGCAGAGTGCCAAAGGAGAGTGAGTTGTAGACAATAAAAAGTGTAGAACTGATTAATATAAAGGAATAGAAGATAAAAGGAATTGTCTGTAAGTAGATCATGAATGGTTCACCAATAATAATGGTGCTAGAGCTTGAACCCTTTCCTATGCCCGCCTTTTCTAGTTGCATCATAAGCATGGCAATCCAGCTTGAAAAGGGCACAAGAATGGCAATTGGCGCTGCCATTGAATCTATAAGAAAGGCAAGTTTTGTGCGGGGAATAGCAAAATGATCGGTAAGAGGGCGCATAATACATCCAGTGGTGATGCTGCTGAAAAAGTCATCAAAGAAAAAACAGGCAGAGAGACCGAGAGACCACAGTTGCGCTGAGCGACTATCATGAATTTTGCGCTTGATAATATTTCCATAGGCAAGTGCTCCGCCACTATGGCTGATAAGGGCGACCAGAGCCCCCAGGGTGCCTAAAAAGCCAAAAATCATGAGGTTGTCGATATCTGTTATCTGAAGCTTGAAATAATAAAGTATTGTAGCTAGCGCTTCTAAAGGGTGGCCATGAGTCAAGATGAGAGCTCCGCTGCAAATGCCTGTTGTCAAAGCTAATAAGACTCGTTTAGTAGCAAAAGCTGTGATAAAAACCAGGAGAGGCGGAACGAGAGAAAGCAACGGATTGATCATATATTCCTTAGGGCTTGGTCTCTAGTAGTTGTTTTTTTATTTTTATAAGAGACATCAGTATACAGAATAAATGGCCTTAATGTCGATTTTTTCAGTTGGAAAATTATATAAAAATCGTTTGACCTGCCTTTCATTTTACTTTACTCTAAAAACATGCCCTGTTCCTTTTATCAGCATATAAAATGGTTAATTTATTTCGAAAGAGTTCCTGTTATGAATATGAATTCCACCTTTTTTCTGAGCAATGAAGCCCGAAAACCACGTTGGGTGGTAATCGATGCTAAAGGGCAAATATTGGGTCGCTTAGCAACCCGTATAGCCGATATATTGCGGGGCAAAGACCAAGCCTACTATACTCCTCATACTGATTCTGGGAATTATGTGGTGGTTATTAATGCCCAGCATATAGTATTAACTGGCAACAAATGGTCTGATAAAATTTATGATTATTATACTGGTTGGAAGGGTGGCTATCGCACCGCTTCAGCGCAAGACTTGCATGCTAAAAAACCAACAGAATTAGTTGCCTTAGCGGTCCAGCGCATGTTACCAAAAAACATTCTTAATAGGCAGATTATTAGAAAGTTGAAGGTTTATGCGGGAGAAAATCACCCTCATAAAGCACAACTACAAACATCACTTCAAACTGCGTAATCTTCGCTGATTGAATGGTATAAAAAGAACGCAAAAACGGGCAGTTAATAGCTGCTCGTTTTTTTGTGAAGGAGTAATGATGCAGGTTTCTCATTCGTTTCGTTTAATCAATTTTGAAAAAATTATAGGATGGAAAGGGCAGGGCCATCCCGCCGATCTTTTTGTTGTTCAGGGTAAAATAAGCCTGGAGTCGCGAGAGTTATGCGATGATGCTAGCGATATTATTGATTTAAGGGGGTGTTGGATAGTTCCGGGTTGGTTTGATCCTCAAGTTAATGGTTTAGGAGAATGTAATTTTTGGGATCTTACTTATACTAATTCTGAGGAAGTTTTTGAAAAAATTGACGCTCTCAGAATTACGCTCGCTGCTCAAGGAGTTACCCGTTTTTTGCCCACTATAATTACTGCCCCTCTGCAAACGATCAAAGATCAAGTGGCTTTGCTAAGTCATTATGTAGCATCAGCCTTAGATAAGCCTGGTGCCGTTCCAGTGGGCATTCACATTGAAGGTATTTTTATCACTCGCTATGGCGTTCACAATCCTGCGTATGCTCGCACCGATCTCTCTCCTTTAATGCTTGAGTCATTAGTTAATGAACAGGTTAAGATTTTTACGGTAGCTCCCGAACTTGATGTCTCGGGGGATGCCATTCGTTTTTTGCACAATAAGGGCATAATTGCCTCAATTGGGCATTCCAATGGCAGCTACAGAGAGGGCATGCGAGCAGTATATGACTATGGTATGGGTATAGTAACGCACATGTTTAACGCCTTGCGAGGCATAGAAGGATTTGATCATCGGTCTTCTGCTGCAGGCAATCTACAGCGTGTGCAAGCTAAGTTAGATTTTAAAACGCTTATTGATGAAAATCGCGATGGCATAGTCTTGGCGTTGCTACAAGCCGCGCCTCATTTGCGTTATTTATTAAATACTGATGGAGTGCATGTTAGCAGTGAAGTAATGCGTTTTTTAGCCCAGAAGGCAAGAAAAGATTGCTTAATTCCTACCTCTGATATGGCAGCGCGCTCGGTTGTTGAGCTGGCTGGAACCAAAGGGATTATTGGTGGGGGGTTGGCTTCTTTAGGACAATGTGTTAATAATCTGGCTTCCATTCAGTCGTGCAGCTTGGAAGATACTCTTCTTGCAGCCTCACGGCCTTTAGCGAAACATTTAAGAGGTGTGGCAGGACTTGGCGTTATAGAAGAGGAGCAAGATGCTCATTTGACCATTTTTGACCCCAAAGTTGGTTGTGTTCGGGGATCGATCATTGGCAGAGAGATTTTTATGCCCCGCTGTTGAGCTTCGTAAGGGTTTTGGCTTACAATCGTTTAAATTAATTTTTTTTGCTTGCTGGGGGAGCTTGATTTTTTATATAAATAATTTATATTAGTATATAGATAATGCTTGATGGCTTTATTATATTAATTTAATTTTAGGGGCTTTATGAAAAAAATATTTTTAACGGCTTTAGCGGGTTTGTTATTGAGCTGCTCAGTGTCTCAAACTGGCCCACTCTTTCGATTGGTTGCTAATAGTGCAGCTATAGGGTTAGGTGCAAAAGGATTATTGCATGCTGGAATCTATGGTAAAAGTTATTACAACACTCTTAGAAGATATGATGGTATGTTGGGAAGTCTTACCAGGCCCGACCAGGAAGGGTTAATTAATGAAGCAGGGGGACAATCTTTTGATAGGGTGGCAAAAATGTATCTTCCTACGCAGTTTAATCCCTTTCTTTTTAGTGCAGGAATTATCAGTGAGAAGTTATATGAATGGTCGCCAATGGCAGCAAAAAGATTATACCAAGCAGATAAGATGGGAATTCTTTGGGGGGCACTAGCAACTGGTGTTAGAGTGTTCTTAATGTTTAATAAAAAAAGTAGGCGAACTCATACGTTCTTGGGCAGGCGAATCTAAGAAATTTTTGTTCTGGAGATATTTTTCACTATAAGGACCAAAGCTTAAAAAATTTTGGTCCTATTTTTTAATGATTAAAAAAAACTTACTACGATGATAGAATAGTTATATGTTCAAGTTGTTTCATAAAAAATTGGAGCGTATATATGCAAAGCACTACTTTATCTACAATGCTGCAAGGATATTTTCCGGCGGCTCCTGAAGAAAAAACGTTTAAACAAACGATAATAAGATTTATAGAAGAAAATTCGAACTGCTTTGAACGTTCTCTAGAAATCGGTCATATTACTGCTTCTTGCTGGCTTGTGAATAAAGATAACAGCGCTGCATTGCTCACGCATCATGCAAAATTAAATAAATGGTTTCAGCTTGGTGGTCACTGCGATGGAAATCCTGATGTGCTTATGGTGGCTATCAAAGAAGCACAGGAAGAATCGGGAATTATTACGATTGCTCCCCTTTTTAAAGATATTTTTGATATCGACATTCATCTTATCCCTGCCAATAAAAATGAAGCAGCTCACTATCATTATGACATAAGATTTCTATTGCAAGTAACAAGCGATGAACAAATATCGATAAGCCATGAATCTAAAGAATTGCGGTGGATAACCAAAGATCGAGCAGCGCTGCCAGCTGATGACCCGTCCCTAATTCGTATGTTCAATAAATGGATAGATCTATAAAAAGCTCTCAATTAAATTTTTCGTTGCCAGAAAAATCAAGCCTAATAATCGGATGGGGCTGCCAGTTATGGTTGCTTGTGGCTATCCAGCAGTTGGTGAAAAGTTTTTGATTGCCCAAAAAAAGCTGCTCAAGGGTGCTAATTAATAATGTTTTGCCAAAGCGGCGGGGCCCAGAAAGAAAAAAAAGTCGCGCAGTATTGATAATTTCATATATTTTTTTGGTCTTATCAATATAAAGATATCCATTTTCTTATAGCATCTTAAAAGAACTGACATCAACTGGTATTTTCTTTAAGGGCGTAAGTTTCATTGTTCAGCCGTGGTTGTTTTTATAGCAACCCTAAAAAGCCACCGATATCCCGAATGCTGAGAATGCCAACGAGGAGTATCAAAAAAATCCAGGTTACGTAGTGAATATATTCTCGTACTTTTTCTGATAATGGTCGTCCGGTGATTGCTTCAATACCATAGTAGGCAATTTGTCCGCCATCCATGATGGGAAGGGGCAAAAGGTTCAAGAGTGCCAAATTAAGACTGATGAAGGCTAATAAGAGCAGAAACATTTTAAGGCCCATCTGAGCTCCCTTTACAGTTTGAGCTATAACAGCCAAAGGTCCCCCTACGTTAGAAATTTCTCCTTTGAAAAAAATTCTTTTAAACGCTCCTCCTATTTCTTTCATGAGGTACCAGGTTGCATCGCCAGCTTGAACAAATGCTTCTGAGAGGGTGTAAACTTTAGGAGAAAAATCAATTCCTAAAAAGCCTATAGCGGTCCCCGGACGAATTTCTTGAGAGCCTACCGTAACTGATATCTTTTTATTTTCCTTGGTACGTACGACGTCAAGTAAGACCGTTTGACCTGGTCTTTCCCGGATGATTTTGGTTATCTGTTCGGGGCTAGTTATAGAATGTTGATCGATAGCTGTTATGACATCTCCCGCCTCCAAACCGCCTTTTTGTGCTGGGCTTTCTAGTTTAATCGTAGCAATAGTGGCAGATGCATAGCGAGGATAAAGAAGTGGTGATTGGGGCACGCCGAGGTAAAAAATTGCTACTAAGGCCATATAGGCAAAAATAATATTAAAAAGGATGCCGCCAAACATTACCGAAAATTTTTGCCAAAAGGGACGTCGAGCAAAAGAGCCTTCATCGGTGGCGTGGGCCTCTTTTTGTTCCCCCTGCCCCATTTCTGCTGAACCGGCAATTTCAACATACCCACCCACTGGAAGAAGAGATAAAGAAAATTCGGTGTCGCCTATTGTTTTACTAAAAAGGCGCGGGCCCATGCCAATTGAAAAGGAAGGAGTTCTGATTTTAAATAATTTGCAAAATAAAAAATGACCCAACTCATGAAATCCTATTAAGAATCCAATGCCTAACAGGCCAGCCCCTAAAGCCAAAAAATTGTGTGCTAACCCGATCATTTGGGCATAATTTACCGTCATAAAGACTCCTTTGAAAAAAGTGAAGACTCAGCGTTGGACATATTAATTTTACTCTTTTGTACCCTATCATGGCCCGAATAATAAGTCCATTGTTGGGTTGCAAGACGCACAAAATTAAAAAAAATACAAAGGGGGTATTTTTTATTTGTTTTATACTTGAAAAAATTATCAGAAACTGTAAAATATGAATTGTCCTTCTGTTTTATCTGGCTTCTTATCCAGCTTTTAACAGGTAATTTGTTTTCTAACTTCAGACCAGGAACACTATCTATGCCTAGCATAAACCAGCTCTCTCGTCAGAGCCGTATTAAAGTTACCTATAAGTCAAAAAGCCCCGCTCTCAAGGCGTGCCCGCAGATACGTGGCGTCTGTACGCGGGTATTTACGACTACTCCTAAAAAACCTAATTCTGCTCTTCGTAAGGTTGCTCGAGTAAAACTTTCTACCGGTATTGAGGTTACCGCTTACATAGGTGGAGAAGGCCATAACCTTCAGGAACACTCTGTAGTGTTGGTTAGAGGTGGGCGTGTTAAGGATTTACCTGGGGTAAAATATCATATTGTTCGCGGGGCGCTTGATGCCGCTGGAGTAGAAGGTCGTAAACAAAGTAGGTCTTTATATGGCGCTAAAAAGCCCAAGAGTTAAAGGTTAGGTATGGCAAGACGCAAATCGGCAGGATTTAAACGGGATATTGGCACAGATGAACGGTATAATTCTGAGTTAGTACAAAAACTTATTAATATTGTTATGTGGCGTGGTAAGAAAACGGTAGCGACAACTATTGTTTATGAAGCTATGGAAATGTTGACTAAAAAAGCGGGGGGAGATAGGCAAAAAGGGCTAGAGTTTTTTTATAAGGCTTTTGATCAAGCTATTCCGGTGGTTGAGGTTCGTGCTCGTCGAGTAGGGGGTAGTGTATATCAAGTTCCGACTCAAGTTCGACCTGAACGTGCCCGTTCTTTAACGTTTCGATGGTTTATTTCTGCTGCAAAAGCACGCCCCAATAAAACTATGGGACAGCGTCTCGGGGCAGAATTACTGGCTGCGTTAGAAGGTCAAGGAGGAGCGGTAAAGAAGAAAATAGATATGCATAAAATGGCCGATGCAAATCGTGCTTTCTCACACTATGCATGGTAATTGAGGAAGTTATGAGTCAGGTGAATCTTAATAAATTTAGAAATATTGGCATTGCAGCCCATATTGATGCAGGAAAAACTACTGTCACTGAGCGTATTCTATTTTATACGGGTATAACGCATAAAATAGGAGAAGTTCATGAGGGTGCTGCAACTATGGATTGGATGGAGCAGGAGCAGGAAAGAGGTATTACTATTACCTCAGCTGCTACCGCCTGCACATGGAAAGATCATTATATTAACATTATTGATACGCCAGGCCACGTTGATTTTACTATCGAGGTGGGGCGATCTTTACGTGTCCTTGATGGAATGATTGGCGTTTTTTGTGGAGTAGCGGGCGTACAGCCTCAATCTGAAACGGTGTGGCGTCAGGCTGAACGCTATAATGTCCCTCGAATTATTTTCATTAATAAGTTAGATCGCGTAGGAGCAGATTATTTTCGAGTTATTGATGATATTAATTCTAAATTGCGTGTTAATGCAGTTGCTACACAAATCCCTATAGGTCGTTCCGAAGATTTTTCTGGTATTATCGATCTTTTAACTCGTAAGTTAGCGACTTTTAGCGAAGATGATAAAGGTTTAATTGTTACCTGGAGTGATATTCCTGCTGAATATAAAGAACAGACAGAACAATTGCGTATGAAGCTGGTTGGCAAGGCCTGCGAACTTGACGATGCCTTGGCTGAAAAGTTTTTGAATGAAGAAGAGATTAGTCTACCTGAGGTAAAAAATGCCTTGCGCAAAGGTACATTAGATCGCCGCATAACTCTAGCGTTTGGTGGAACTGCCTTTAAAAATAAAGGGGTACAGCTTGTGTTGGATGGTGTTGTAGATTATTTACCTTCGCCGCTTGATATTCCTCCGGTGAAGGGAATTAATCCTATAACTAAGAATGAGGAGACTCGGCCTGTCGATGTTAATGCTCCTTTTTGTGGACTAGCTTTTAAAATCATGACCGATCCTTTTGTTGGTACATTAACATTTGTGCGCGCCTACTCGGGTACTCTTGCTGCCGGTTCATATATTCTCAATGTTAATAGTGATAAAAGAGAGCGTGTTAGCAGAATAGTAAAAATGCATGCTAATAAAAGAGAAGAGATTGCTTCTATAGGAGCTGGAGATATTGCAGCTCTTGTAGGGTTAAAAGACACTACAACGGGCAATACCCTAGCTCAAGAAGATTACCCAATTTTGCTTGAATCTATTGATATTCCTTTAGCAGTTATTTCTACTGCCATTGAGCCCAAAAATAAGGGCGATTATGAAAAAATGGTTTTGTCTCTCCGCAAGTTAATGTCCGAAGACCCTTCGTTTAAATTTTCTTATGATGATGAGACGGGGCAAACGGTTATTACCGGAATGGGTGAGTTACATCTTGAAATTGCAGTAGATCGTTTAAATCGTGAGCATAAAGTAGAAGTTGTTCCTGGTAAGATGCAAGTAGCTTATAGAGAAACAATTCAAAAATCGACACCCGCTGAAGGTAAGTATATAAAGCAATCTGGGGGTCGAGGCCAATATGGTCATGTGATTTTAGAAATGGAACCATTAGAACGGGGTAAGGGATATCAATTCGAAAACAAAATTGTGGGTGGATCTATTCCCCGAGAATTTATTCCTGGTGTGGAAAAAGGACTTTTAGAGGCATTGGGAACGGGAGTTTTGGGAGGCTATCCTGTTGTAGACATGAAGATTACGCTTAAGGATGGCTCTTATCATGATGTTGATTCTTCTGAACTAGCATTTAAGATAGCGGCCTCAATGGCGTTCAAGAGTGGCATGAGGAGTGGTTCGCCAGTACTTTTAGAGCCTATAATGAAGGTAGAGGTTGAGACGCCTGAAGAGTACATGGGTGATGTGATGGGTGATCTTAATTCACGTCGAGGTCGAATTTTGGGTATGGAAGCTATTAATGGAATTCAACGAATTTCGGCAGAGGTTCCTCTCAAAGAGATGTTGGGTTATGCCACTTCATTGCGCTCTATGACTAAGGGGCGTGCTGTCCCTTCAATGGAATTTACCTGTTATAGGGAAGTTCCGAAAAATGAACAGGAAAAGCTACTAGAAAGTAAGTAGATGTGTGTTAATTTATTTAATGAAAAGCTGGTTGTTGGGAGTTAACAATGGCAAAAGGTATTTTTGAACGTAATAAACCTCATCTTAATATTGGTACAATTGGTCATGTTGATCATGGTAAAACAACATTAACTGCGGCTATAACAACAGTTCTAAGTGAAAAAGGTTTTGCTGAAAAGCGTGCCTATGATCAAATTGATAAGGCGCCCGAAGAAAAAGCACGTGGGATTACTATTGCTACCTCGCATGTAGAATATGAAACAGCTAAGCGCCACTATGCTCATATAGACTGCCCTGGTCATGCTGACTATGTAAAAAATATGATTACAGGTGCAGCTCAGATGGATGGTGCAATATTGGTAGTTTCTGCTGCTGATGGTGCTATGCCTCAAACTCGTGAACATATTCTTTTGGCAAAAAACGTGGGTGTGCCTTCGTTGGTTGTCTTCCTTAATAAGATAGATATGGTCGATGATCCTGATATGGTTGAAATGGTTGAAGAAGAGATTCGAGATCTTCTTAACAAGTATGATTTCCCAGGCGATAAGATTCCTTTTGTGCGTGGTTCAGCATTAAAAGCTTTAGGTGGCGACAAGAGTGAAATAGGGTCTCAGTCTATTGAAAAGCTGATGGAAGCAGTAGACACTTATTTTCCTGATCCAGTTCGTGATATTGATAAGCCATTCCTTATGGCGGTCGAAGGCGTACTTTCTATTTCTGGTCGTGGTACTGTAGCAACAGGACGTATTGAGCGTGGGCAAGTAAAAGTAGGCGAAGAAGTAGAAATTATTGGCTTTGGCACTAAGCTTAAAACTACCGTTACTGGCGTTGAAATGTTCAAAAAAGAACTTACAGAAGGCCGTGCGGGCGATAATGTTGGATTGTTGTTACGTGGTGTTAAGAAAGATGACATTGAACGCGGAATGGTTATTGCCAAACCTGGCACCGTCCCTGCTCATCAAAAATTTAAAGCACAAGTGTATGTTTTATCTAAAGATGAAGGTGGCCGTCATAGTCCTTTTTTCAACGGTTATCGTCCACAATTTTATTTCCGTACGACAGATGTTACTGGGGTAGTAACGTTGCCTGAAGGAAGAGAAATGGTGATGCCGGGTGATGACTTGAATTTGATTATTGATTTAATTGCTCCTATTGCTATGGAAAAAGATCTTCGTTTTGCTATTCGTGAGGGCGGTAGAACAGTAGGATCGGGTGTTATAACTGAGATTTTAAAGTAAATAAGGTTTTTCATGAAAAAGCATAAAATTCGTTTAAGCTTAAAATCTTATGACCATCAGTTATTAGATAAAGCAGTTAAGCAAATTGTTTTTACCGCACGAAAGACCGGAGCACAGGTTGTGGGTCCAGTTCCTCTTCCTAATAGGGAAAAGTGCTTTACTGTATTGCGTTCGCCTCACGTTGATAAAAAATCTCGTGAGCAATTTGGACTTACGACGCATCATCGGATATTAGATATTGTTGCTCCTACAGAGCCAACAATGGAAGCCCTCATGAAGATCAGTATTTCATCAGGTGTAGATGTTGAAATTAGTTAGGGCGGGAAGGTCACCATGGTAAATATAGTAGGAAGAAAAATAGGCATGACGCAAATTTTTCGTGATAACGGAGAACTTGTGCCGGCAACGGTTTTGGATTTAAACCAGTGGGTTGTTTTAAGAAAAAAAACTCCTGAACGTGATGGGTATGGAGCTGTACAGGTTGGTCTGCTCAGACAAAGATATTGGGATCAACCTTTTTCTGGAGAGTGGTTGAAAAAACCAACTCGTTTTTGGGCCTTTCGTTGCGAAATTGAGATTCACGAAAATTTCGAAAATATTAATGTAGGGCAAAAGATTGATTTTGCGGCGATAATGATTAATGGAGAGCTCTTTGATGCTGCTGGTATCACAAAAGGCTATGGGTTTCAAGGTGTAGTGAAACGTCATGGATTCAAAGGTGGTGGTGCTAGTCATGGTAGTCAACGTATGGGGCGAAGAACCGGCTCTATTGGTGGCCATAGATCTCAAGGTAAAGTAGATAAAGGTAAAAAAATGCCTGGTCATATGGGATGTGATCTTAGGTCAATACAAAACCTGGAAATACTAAAAATAGAACTAGACAAGGGTATAGCTTTTATTAAGGGATCTATGCCGGGGAGCGCAGGCTCTTTAGTTTCTTTAAAAAGAAGCATAGGTAACTTATGAATCGAGCACATGTAGATAAAAAAGAGAGTGGTGTATCTGGCGCGGTAGTTGTTACAGCAGGTGATATTGATACGCTAGTCGAACGTCGTGATATTTCTCCTATGGCTTTTGCTGTGTGGGTTAAGCAACTTCTACAAAGTTGGCGTCAAGGTACTGTTGGAGTTAAAGATCGTAGTGAAGTAAATTTAACAGGTAAAAAACCTTGGAAGCAAAAAGGTACGGGACGTGCTCGGGCAGGAACCCCTCGTTCGCCTATCTGGCGTAAGGGAGGTGTCATTCATGGGCCTCAGCCGCGAGTTCGAGAGTTAAAAGTTGCTAAAAAACAAAAAAGTGGCGTTTTAAATGCATTGTTATGGCGTTTTGTTGATAAAGCAGCTATTCATGTTCTTTCGCATTCGATTGACAGAGAACGTCCTCATACCGCTTCTGCTCGACAACTTCTTCATGCGGTGGATTTGCATACTAAGAAAATTGTTCTATTTTTACAGCCACTTGATACTCTTAATTGTTTATCGTTTGTTAACTTATCTAATGTGCGCATAGTCTATTTTGATGAAGTTAATGCTTTTGATTTAGCGAGTGCAGATTGTTGGTTGGTGTTGCACAAGGATTTGGAAACTTTTAAACAAACGGTCGCTCAATGGAATTAACACTGTACGATATTATTTTAACTCCAGTTGTGACTGAAAAAGCGTCTCAAATGGTTGATGATTTGCAAAAAATCACGTTGAAGGTGCATCTGGCTGCTAATAAAAAGCAGGTGAAGGAAGCACTAGAAAGAATTTTTAATGTTCGAGTGAAGGACGTTAATATAATTATTCGCAAAGGAAAATTGCGGATTTTTAAGCGAATTAAATCTCAAGGTTCGCGCGTAAAACTTGCCATTATTACCTTGAAGGATAAAGAATCGTTTGATATACTAACACAAGCGGGGGCAGGTATGCAAGGGCCTATTGCGCCTTCTATTACCTCTGAAGATAAGCAACCGTGAGTGACGCTAGTAAGGAATTATAATGCCGATTGTTCGTAGAAAGCCACGAAGTGCATCGTTACGCTTTCAGTCATTTCTCGATACGAGTGACATAACAAAAAAAACCCCAGAAAAATCGCTGACTTTTGGGCTTCGTAAAAGTGGTGGTCGAGGCGTCTACGGCCGTATCACCACACGCCATCGCGGTGGCGGCGCTAAACGTAGCTATAGAATTATTGATTTTAAGAGAATTGATCGAGATATTTTAGGAAAAATAAGTGCGGTAGAATACGATCCAAATCGTAATGTGCGCATAGGGCTTGTTGTATTTCAAAATGGTGCCAAGCGCTATATGCTTCTTCCTGAAGGACTTAAGACGGGAAGTACCGTTTTGGCTTCTGCTGCAGCTGAGCCTCAAGTTGGAAATTCTATGCCCTTGAGGAATGTTCCGATAGGATTTTTGGTTCATAATGTAGAAATGCGTCCTGGATCTGGTGGTAAATTAGCGCGTAGCGCTGGTATGTCGATGCAGTTGATGGCCAAAGATGATGCATATGCCACTTTTAAGATGCCTTCAGGTGAAATGCGTATGCTGCATTTGGATTGTTGGGCCACGGTGGGCGTGCTAGGCAACGCTGACTATAAAAACATTGTGTGGGGTAAGGCTGGCCGTACAAGAAATCGTGGGTTTCGTCCATCAGTGCGTGGTATGGCTATGAATCCAGTTGATCATCCGATGGGGGGAGGAGAGGGTCGTTCAAAATCTGGCGAGCATCCACGTAGTCCCTGGGGAAAAGGTTCCAAGGGAACCCGAACTCGGCGTCGCGTTAGCCGTTTTATTTTAAAGCGTAGAAAGCAATAGCAATAGTAGCACATTAAGATTGAAAGTATACTTATGGCAAGATCAACCAAGAAGGGCCCGTTTGTTGACGAGTCTGTTCTAAAAAAAGTGAAACAGGCTCGAGAAGGAAACAAGCGTGAGGCAATTAAAACTTGGTCAAGGCGCAGTATGGTTCTTCCTGATTTTGTTGGATTAACCTTTGCAGTGCATAATGGAAAAAAATTTATTTCTGTTTTTATAACGGAGAATATGGTCGGGCATTATTTAGGTGAATTTGCGCCTACTAGAACGTTTAAATTACATAGTGGTCAGCGTAAAGCCGGAGCGGCGCCCAACGCATAATATTTGATCGGAGTTTTTGCTATGTTTAAAGCTAAAGCAAAGTTTATTTCTTACTCGCCTTTTAAATTACGTCCTTTGGTTGACGTGATTCGTGGCAAAAATGCTCAGTTTGCTCTCAATTGGTTGGCAACGTATAAAACCCAACGAACCAAACCGGTAGAAAAGGTTTTAAAGTCAGCGTTGGCAAATGCCCTCGACCAAGCTGGTGTTAACCCCGCACAACTTATCATAAAGTTATTTACTGTAGATCAGGGACCTACTTTTAAATATTTTAAGCCGGGTGCTATGGGGCGTGCAAATATTCAGCGTAGACGGTTTAGTCATTTAAATGTGGAATTAGAGAAAGCAAAAGAGGCTTAGCGTGGGACAAAAAGTTAACCCAAAAGGTTTTAGAGTAGGCGTATATCGCGATTGGGATGCGCATTGGTTTGCGCGAGATTCTTATGGAAAGCAGGTCTTAGAAGATATTAAGCTTCGAAAGCTTATTGATTCATTGTTGGGCGTAGCTTTTGGTATTTCTCGTGTGGTAATTGAGCGTGATGGAAAAGATCGTTTGCGCATAGAGTTGCATACTTCTTCGCCGGGTATAGTTATAGGTCGTAAAGGTCAAGAAATTGATGCCTTACGTAAAAAGCTAGGGCAAGCAACTATTTGTAAAGATGTTGAGGTTTCGGTTCAAGAGATACAAGCTCCTGAGCTTGATGCTCTGTTAGTAGCTAAGAATATAGCTGCGCAATTAGAAAAAAGAGTTGGCTTTAAGCAAGCCATGAAGAAGGCTATGGCTGCAACGATCCGCGCGGGTGCACGGGGAGTGAAAATTCTCTGTTCTGGTCGGTTGGGTGGAGCAGAAATTGCTCGTTCTGAAGGAACACGAAGTGGCTCAGTTCCTCTGCATACTTTGCGAGCTGATATAGATTATGGGCTAGCCGAAGCAAAAACTACCTATGGTATTATTGGTGTCAAAGTATGGGTGTGTAGAGGCGAATATCATTAAAAATTAAACCTGAGTAAACTTATGTTGATGCCAAAAAAAACTAAATATCGTAAAGTACAGCGGGGGACCATGAAAGGTCGCTCTAAGGGTGCTCGCGATGTTCACTTTGGAGAATATGGCCTTCAGGCGGTTGAGCCTGGCTGGGTTACCGCTCAGCAGATAGAGGCAATCCGTGTGGCTCTTTCTAGAAAAATGAAAAAGAAAGAGGGAAGCACTTTTATAAGGATTTTCCCGGATAAGCCAATAACTAAAAAGCCCGCAGAAACTCGCATGGGTAAGGGAAAAGGAAATCCAGAATTTTGGGTTGCAGTTGTTAAGCGTGAGCGCATTATTTGTGAAGTTTCAGGACTCACGGAGCAAGAGGCTAAGGAAGCTTTTCGTTTAGTAGCTTATAGATTGCCTATTAAGGTGCGATTTGTAAGAAAAGGTGATGGAGTTGAACATGCACAAAAATAGCCAAGAAATGAAGGAGTTGACTTCAGTTCAACTACAGCAAAAAGTTTATCTTTTGCGTCAACAGCTGTTTGCCTTAAGACTCAATGCTTCAACTGACCATGTAAAAGATTATTCGCAGTTCAAAAAGGTACGGCGTGCTATAGCATGTGCGTTAACCTATTTAACTCAAAGAAATTTAACTGAATCAGATACTAATTTATAAGGTAAAAGAAAAGATGCAGGAAAAGATTACTACTAAAAAAGAGGCGCGCTGCTTGGTAGGCAAAGTAATTTCTGATAAAATGAACAAAACGATTGTGGTCGAGGTAAAGAGAACTTTTCTTGATGACCGGCTTCATAAAATTATGAGAACTGCCAAGAAGTATAAAGTTCATGATGAAAATGAAGAAGCAGCAGAGGGCGATTTCGTTGAAATTCGCGAAGGAAGGCCTCGTTCTAAGACTAAATATATGTACTTGTCCAAAGTAATTGAACAACTGAACAAGTAACAGCTCTCAAAGGTGTATATATGATTCAAAAACAATCTCGTTTAGAAGTTGCTGATAATTCGGGAGCTAAAGAGATTATGTGTATCCACATAACGGGGGGTACTAAAAAAAGATATGCTTATTTGGGTGATCGAATAAAATGTTCAATCAAAAAAGCAATTCCGGGTGGATTAGTTAAGAAGGGTGAAGTGCATAATGCGGTTATTGTGCGCACTCGTAAAGAATTTCGTCGTCGTGATGGTAGTTATGTTCGTTTTGGACAGAATGCTGTGGTAATTTTGAACAAAGATTACGAACCGATTGGAACTCGTATTTTTGGCCCAGTTCCTTTGGAGCTTAAAGAGGGGTATGTTAAGATTATTTCTTTAGCTCCCGAAACTGTTTAGGAATCCTGTATGGAATGTGTAAAAAAAAATGATATGGTCGCTGTTCTAGCGGGAAAATATCGTGGTAAACGTGGAACAGTTTTAATTGTTGGTTCTGGTCGAGTGATGGTTGAAGGTGTTCATATAGTGAAGCGCCATCAAAAGGCTCGCAAACAGGGTGAAAAATCGGCCATAGTTTCGCGCGAAGCTTATATTGCACTCTCTAATGTAATGCCTGTATGCCCGGGTTGTAAAAAGCCTTGTCGTATCAATGTTGCACAGGAAGCAGATAGACAGGTTCGGTTGTGTAATCGCTGCAAAGAGGCATTTTGATTAAATAGGATTTTTAATGTTAATATCTCGTTTACAGATTCTTTATAGAGAAAAAATTCGTCCCGAGCTTAAGAATAAATTAGGTTTGAAGAATATTATGCAGGTTCCTCAGGTTTCTAGGATAGTACTTAATGTTGGTGCTAAAGAAGCTGTTAAGGATGCTAAAGTAATTGGGACCATAGAAAAGATTATGGCACGTATTGCAGGCCAAGCACCAGTTCGTACTATTGCTCACAAATCAATTGCGGGTTTTAAAATTAGAGAAGGAATGCCATTAGGCGTTAAGGTTTCTTTGCGTGGCGCTGCAATGTATCATTTCTTAGATAAGTTAATTACCGTGGCATTGCCTACTGTTCGGGATTTCCAAGGTGTTTCGCGGAAGTTTGATAAAAAAGGACGTAGCAAAACAGGGGTGAACTACAATTTAGGTGTTCAAGAATGGACTATATTTCCTGAAGCTGAGTCTAGTAGTGGCAATGAGCTGGTTATGGGTCTTAATGTAACGATTAATACGACGGCAAAATCCGATGAAGAGGCGTATGCATTGCTTGCTGCTTTTGGTATGCCGTTTAGAAAGAACGATAAGTAGGTACAAGATGGCCAGAAAGGCGATGATAGAAAAAGCAAATAAGACTCCTAAGTTTGCAGTGCGTCAACGTAATCGTTGTAAACTTTGCGGTAGGCCGCGCGGCTACATAAGGATGTTTATGATGTGTCGTTTATGTTTTCGTAAGCATGCGCTTGATGGTGTGCTTCCCGGTGTCAAAAAACTAAGCTGGTAATCTGCGAAGGGGTATGCATGTCTAGTGATGCAATTGGTGATTTTTTAACTATTATTCGTAACGCTATTAAGGTTTCTCATAGAACGGTTACGGCTCCTCATTCAAAAATAAAGCAAAGTATTGCTGAAATTTTGAAAAATGAAGGATTTATTAGAGATTTTCAGGTTCTTGACGATGGTAATAATAAACGCACTCTTTACATTACTTTAAAATATGTAAATGGGGAATCGGTTATTCATGAAATCACTCGTATCAGTACGCCTGGGCGTCGCATGTATCAAGGTTTTGATGCATTGCAACATATCATAGGAAAATTTGGCATATCGATTGTTAGTACCAATCGTGGTATCGTTACCAACAAGCAAGCTCGGGAGCTTTGTGTTGGTGGCGAAGTAGTTTGTTCAGTTTGGTAAGGAATATCAATGTCAAAAATTGGAAGACGGCCTATTTCGATTGGGGATGTGCAGGTAAATATTGACGGTAATATTCTGCATTATAAAGGCAAAAAAGCAAGTGGAGAGCATGTGCTTCCTGCGGGTCTAAAAGTTGAAAAAGAGGGTACCGCCTCAATTAAAGTGGGGGTAGACTATAAAGTTCCCGATATAAATCGTTTGTGGGGATTGCATAGAGCCTTGATTGCTAATAAATTGAAGGGTGCAGATGTTGGATTTGAGACTCAAATCCAAATTATAGGCCTTGGATATAAAGTGGCTATTGCAGGACGTAAGGCTGTTTTCTCTTTAGGATTTAGTCATAAAATTAATTTTGAACTCCCCGAAGATGTAACGTTAGAAGCTGACGCAAAAACCGGTCAAAATTTAATTGTTAAAGGTGTTGATAAAGAGCGAGTGGGGCTGGTTAGTGATCAAATTCGTTCCTTAAGACCTCCTGAACCTTATAAAGGAACAGGCATTAAGCTTAAGAATGAGGTTATTTTGCGTAAAGCTGGCAAGACGAAAAATGCTTAATAGTTACTAGGATAAGAAAGTGTCTATAGCAAAAAAAATAAGAAGTGGACGAAAACGAAGGTTAGCAAGAACTCGAGCTAAAGTTGTTAGAAGCCTTTTTCCTCGTGTATCGGTATTTCGAAGTTTGAATCATATTTATGCGCAACTTATTGATGATGTGAATCATCGCACTTTGGCAAGTTGTTCCAGCATAGAACTGACCGAACTTACGGGCAAAAAGTGTCAAAAGGCAAAAGCAGTGGGATTAGAATTAGCCAAACGCATTTTGGCGTGCGGTATCAATCGTATTGTTTTTGATCGGGGGGCATATCGTTTTCATGGCCGAGTGCAAAATATTGCTGAAGGCTTGAAAGAGGGCGGGGTTACCATATGATTTCTAGTTTGCAATAAGGTGCATCAATGGCAGAAGCTTTTAAAGAAAAAGAGTTTAGTGATTTTGTAATAAGTGTTCGACGGGTAACCAAGGTTACCAAAGGCGGGAAGCGATTTTCCTTCTCTGCCTTTGTAATTTCAGGGGATGGAAAAGGCAATGTGGGTATCGGACTTGGTAAGAGTCGCGAGGTTTCTTCTGCAATTGCTAAAGCAACAATGCGCGCACGCAAAAGTCTTATATCTGTTCCATTGCGAGGTACTACGATTCCTTATAATGTAGTAGGAACGCATGGGGCTTCACGAGTGATTCTTCGCTCAGCTTATACGGGTACAGGAGTTATTGCAGGTGGGTCCGTTAGGCTAATTATGGAGGCCTTAGGGGTAAAAGATGTTTTAGCTAAGTCTGTAGGCGCTTCCAATCAGATGAACACTCTTAAGGCAACCTTAAATGCTTTAGCGAAATTACGCTCACTTAAAACAATGGCACAGCTTCGTGGCAAAACCTTTGAAGAAATTATTAAAGGATCACATGTTAACGCTCAATAATTTACCCTCTTTGGGTAAAAAAAGAAAAAGAATTGGCCGTGGCGGCTCTCGTGGACAAACTTCTGGACGAGGTCATAAAGGCCAAAAAGCACGTACGGGTGGAGCAAGCAAAGTAAGAAGTACTTTTGAAGGGGGACAAACGCCTCTGGTAAGAAGATTGCCTAAGCGCGGCTTTAGCAACAAAAGATTTGCTTTAACAACTGCCGTTTTTAATTTAGATAGCTTAGAGCACTTTTTTGAAGATGGTGCAACCATTAATCGTGCCACTTTGCATCATCAAGGGTTGTTGAAGTCAAATGTTAATTTGATTAAAATTTTAGGCCGGGGAGCTTTGTCTAAGCGTTTAATTGTTCACGCTGATGCATTTAGTCAGGCAGCTAAGGAAGAAATCGAGCGACATGGTGGGAGCTGTGTAATTAATGAGGAGATGCGGTAGTGATGCTGATAAAAAACTTTAGGAATATATTTTCTATTCCTGAGTTAAGAAGGAAGCTTTTATTTACCCTGGGCGTACTTGTAGTATCCAGATTAGGGACTTTTATTCCAGTTATTGGAGTTAATGTACCTCTTCTAGGTGAATATATGAGAGGCGCTTCTATGTTGGGTGGTTTGTTGCAATATCTTGATATTTTTTCAGGGGGAAACTTGGGACAAGCAACGTTGTTTGCCCTAGGAATTGGCCCCTACATTACCGCCTCAATTATGATGCAGATGTTAGGAATGACAATTCCTTACCTGGAACAATTGAGTAAAGAGGGTGATTTTGGACGTCGTGTTATTAGCCAATATACTCGTTACTTGGCCGTGGGGCTTAGTATAGTTTACAGTATGGCATTTGCGATTCTTCTAGAATCAAAGGGTCTAGCCTTATCCCCTGGCTTAGGATTTAAATTTATTTTTGTTCTTTCTTTGACGGTTGGTTGTCTGTTTGTTATGTGGCTTGGAGAGCAAATTTCCTTGTTTGGCATAGGAAACGGAAGTTCGATGATTATTTTTTCGGGAATTGTAGCGCGTTTTCCAGAGTATATTATCAAAACTAAAGCAATGGTTGATGCTGGCTCAATGGAAGTTTGGCAATCTTTGCTACTTATAGTACTTTTTGTCCTTATTTGTGCTTGTATAGTATTTTTGGAAAAGGGAGAGCGCAAGATTCCAGTTCAATATGCTCGTCGAGTTGTGGGTCAGCGTGTGTATGGTGGTCAAAGTAGCTATATTCCTTTTAAAATTAATGTCTCTGGTGTTATGCCCGTTATTTTTGCTCAAACCATTTTGGGATTACCACTGACGTTGGCGACTTTTCTCTCCAGTTATGCGATTTTTAGATATTTTCTAGAATGGTTTGCGCCCAACGGCCCTCTCTACATGGCTTTTGATTTTTTGCTCATTATATTCTTTTCTTTTGTTTATACGGCATTAGTATTTAAACCCGAAGAATTAGCCGAAAATATCCAAAAAAGTGGAGGCTTTGTTCCAGGTATTCGTCCAGGAAATAAGACGGCTCAATTTTTTAATTATATCTTGACTCGTATTGGGTTAGTTGGAGCTGTTTATTTAGCTCTATTAGCTTTATCTCCAGGTTTAGTGAATTTAATTTTACGAATTCCTTTTTTCATTGGAGGAACGTCGTTATTAATTGTGGTTGGTGTGGCATTGGAAACTGCTTCTCAAATTGAAGCATATCTTATTGAGCACCGCTACGAAGGTTTTTTGACAACCGGTAGACTTAAAAACAAAGTTGCGCGGTGATTTTATGGCCCAGATATTAGTGTTTATGGGTCCTCCCGGTGCAGGAAAGGGCTCTTTATCACAGCAATGTTTGCAACGCTATGACTGGTATCAGCTATCAACCGGTGCCCTATGCCGCAAGCACATCATAGAAAAAAGTAGCATAGGTCTTAAGATAGCTTTTGCTATACAATCTGGTAAACTTATACCAGATGATTTGATGATTTCAATGGTAAAGGAATGGTTTAGAGATAACATCGATACAAAAAAATCGATTATTTTGGATGGCTTTCCTAGAACTATTTGTCAAGCAGAATTGCTCGTAGATTTGGTACAGCAAGAGCTGCCACATTATACGTTAAAGATAGTAAAATTGGCCGTAGCAGATGAGATAGTTATTCACAGATTAGCAGGACGTGCTATTTGTGAAAATAAAGATTGTCAGGCTGTCTATTCGGTGTATAGTCGCTCAACTTTAGGACCTAAAGTTGATATGGTGTGTGATATGTGTAAAGCGCACTTGATACGACGCGCTGATGATGAAAGACCGAGTGAGCGGTTGGAAATTTATCATAAGTCGGCCACTCAACTTGTTGAGTTTTATCATAGGGCGGGTATTAAGGTTTGTGAAATTGATGTTGATCGTCTTCCTGAGCATATTTTTTATGATTTTGACCAGATGTTAGGTCATGCACTAGTATGATTACCATAAAAAATAGACAAGCTATTCAGAAAATGTATGGTGCAGGACAACGTTTGGCGGTAATTTTAGAAAATGTTGCTGAGTTGGTGCAACCAGGGATAGCAACGAGTGAGCTTGATGCTTGGATTGCTGATCAGCTTATTCGTGCTGATTTAAAATCGTCATGTAAGGGATATGCTGGCTATAAGCATGTGAGCTGCATATCGGTTAATGATCAAGTTGTTCATGGTATTCCATCACCTCAGATTATTCTTCAAGAAGGAGATCTGGTTAAAATTGATGTATGTGCCTCTTGGAATGGTTATTGTGCCGATATGGCGCGTTGTTATTTTGTGACGATGATTCCTGCGCAGGCGGCTCAAGAGTTAGTGCGCGTAGCGCAACAAGCCTTGGATAAAGGTATTGAGCAAGCGCGGGCTGGAAATCGCGTTTCCGATATTTCTGCGGCTATTCAAAGTGAAGTAGAGCAGCATGGTTTTAGTGTAGTGCGTGATTTTGCAGGACATGGCATTGGAAAAAAGATGCACGAAGAACCGGAGATTTTAAATTATGGTAAGCCGGGAACGGGACCGATTTTGCGGATAGGAATGGCACTGGCTATTGAGCCTATGATTACTTTGGGTGGTTATCAGGTATATATAACTCATGATGGGTGGACAGTGAAAACGGTAGATAAAAGTTTGGCGGCACACGTAGAAGATACAGTTGTGATATTAGAAGAGGGTCCGTTGGTGGTAACTCGTATTTCTCCAAAAGAGTTGTATTTATGAAAAAGAAAGAGGATGTAAAAAAGAAGGAAGATGTAATTCGTGTAGATGGTATTGTGAAAGAGACATTGCCTAATGCAATGTTTTTGATTGATATTGAGGGTGGACATGAGGTTTTGGGGCATGTTTCAGGCAAGATGCGTATGAACTACATCCGAATTCTGCCGGGGGATCGAGTTGCTGTAGAGCTCTCGCCCTATGATTTACGGCGGGGAAGAATTACATTGCGATATAAAAATGAACGATCTTAAATTTTCATAATGGTGGCAGAAGATGAAAGTAAGAACATCAGTAAAAAAAATGTGCGAGCGGTGTTGTATAATTAAGCGATCGGGCGTTGTTCGCGTTATTTGCGATAGAAATCCACGCCATAAGCAACGTCAAGGCTAATACAAATACGAGGATTTTATGGCCAGAATTGAAGGTGTTTATCTTCCAACTAATAAGCGTATTGAATACGGTTTGACCTATGTTTTTGGCATAGGGTTAAAGTCTGCTCAAACTATTTTAGAGAAGTTGAAGATTGATTTTAATAAGCGAGTTAAAGAGTTAAGTGACGAAGAAGTGGCGCGTATCCAACAGGAAATTTCATCAAACTATATGACTGAAGGTGAGTTGCGAAAAGATATTAAAAATAATATTCGCCGCTTGCAAGAAATTGGTTCGTATCGTGGAAGTCGCCATAAAAAGGGGTTGCCAGCGCGGGGACAGCGTACAAAGACAAATGCTCGTACGCGTAAAGGTCCTCGTAAAGCAGGAAGTGCGATTGCGCTTAAGAAAAAAGTTGCTAAGAAATAAAAAAATTGTTTGATATAGCTGAAGGCGAGAATGGTCTATAAAAAGAAAACAAAAAAAACTAAGCGCCATGTTGACGTTGCAATTGTATGCGTAAAGTCCAGTTTTAATAATACTCTGGTCTCGGTTACCACCTTAGAAGGTGAGGTGCTTTTAACGGGCAGCGCTGGACGTTTAGGATTTAAAGGAGCTCGTAAGGGAACCCCTTTTGCCGCTACTCAAATTGGTTCAACCTTGGCTAAAGAAATGGGGACCATAGGAGTTAAGCGAGTAGAGGTTAATATGCAGGGGCCTGGATCTGGTCGAGATGCCATTGTTCGAGCTCTACAAGCCTCAGGGCTTGAGGTAAGCATGTTGCGTGATGTGACACCCCTTCCTCATAACGGCTGTCGTGCGCCCAAGAAGCGTAGAGTATAAGTGAATATTATTAAGATCTTTTTTAGAAAAATAATAGGCCTATGAAAACAAAAGCAACAACAAAAACAACTAATAGTGAGCAAAAAACTAAACAGTCCAAGCCTTCCAAAAAAACATCGAGCTATGGGAGGCAATTAGAGGAAAAGCAAAAAGTAAAATTGATGTATGGCGTTTTAGAAAAACAATTTAGACGTTTTTTCCAGATGGCGGTTAAGAGTCAAGATGCTCCTGGTGAGCGCTTGTTAAGTCTTTTAGAGCGTCGGCTTGATAATGTTATATTTCGTTTGAAGCTTGCTGTTTCTCGTGCGCAAGCGCGTCAGAATATTGTTCATGGTCATATTATGGTTAATGGAAAAAAAGTTTCGTCGCCTTCCTACTTGGTAGCCGTGGGGGACAAAATTTCTCTTGCGCCGCAGATGCAGGCTAAGACAGCTTTTCTTGAGCAGGCCATTGATAAGAGGCTTAATATGGGAATAAAAGTTCCTGATTGGGTGGAATTGAATAAACAAGAGCGAAAAGGAACTATTTTAAGGCTTCCGATGCGCGCTGATATTCAAGCTCCAATTCAAGAACATTTAATTGTAGAATTATATTCAGGGCAAAAATAAGTAAAAAAATAGATTTGGGCTCATTAGTGATTAGATATTGGTTGTGGAGAATGCATGGATAAAAGGGAATACAAGCCGTTGACAATTCCTACGCTCAGTTGGAATCAAAAGACATTGAGCAGGAATCATGGCGAGCTCGTTGCCCAACCTCTTACGCCAGGATTTGGTGTAACTCTTGGTAACGCGGTAAGACGCGCATTGCTAGGAGGGGTAGAAGGGACGGCGGTTACTTCAGTTATTATTAAAGGAGCTAACAACGAATTTTCAGCATTGCCAGGTGTTGTTGAAGATGTGATGCAGGTGGTGTTAAATATAAAGCGTTTAGTATTGCATAGTACGACTGGTCAAGCAGGTATGATGCACTTGAATATTGAACGTGAAGGGGTGGTTACAGCCTCTGATATTGTTGGTGATGATCATATTGATATTATTAACAAAGATCATGTTTTAGCTCATGTTTCTCCGGGTGGATCGCTTCATATTCAATTTTTTGTTGAAAATGGACGTGGCTATCGATTGGCTCAATGGCCTGAAAATCAATTGCAAGCAGATGATCGTATCTACCTTGATGCAATGTTTTCTTCGGTAAGTCGTGTGAGCTTCGATGTTGAAAAGACACGTGTTGGAGGAGATATTGATTATGATAAGTTAATAATCACTATTGATACTAATGGTGCTCAAACCCCTGTTGAAGTGTTGCATTATGCTGTCTCTCTTTTGAGAACTCAGTTGGAGCATTTTTTAGCAAGTGCTGAAATTCCATTTAATGAGTTGTCTGCGGGTGATATTGCCGCTCCTGCTGTTTCTTATGATAATACTCGTGGTAATGCGGCAGAATTAAGGGGTATTCCTTTGGATTTGCTCTTTAAGCCAATTGAAGAGCTAGAGTTATCAGTAAGAGCGCATAACTGTTTGATTAATGCTGATATGAAGCGGGTTATCGATCTGGTTAATTTGCAAGAAGATGATGTGCTCCACATTAAGAACTTTGGTCGTAAGTCATTGAATGAAGTTAAAGAAAGTTTGGCAGCCTTTGGGCTTTCTTTGGGAATGAATCTAAAAGAATCTGATGTCAAAAAGATGGTACAACCTTCGCCCGAAGACGAATAACAGGAAATTTTTATGAATCATCAATCAGGTAAAAAGAAATTAAACTTAAAATCTTCACACAGGCGATCACTGTTGCGCAATCAGGTAATTCACTTTATTGAGTATGGTCATTTAATTACGACTAAGCCGACGCTTAAAGAAGTTCAGCGTTTTGCAGAAAAGTTGGTTACGTTAGCGCGCCAAGGAAATACTTTTAACGTGCGTCGACGAGCAAAAGCTTTGTTGCCTTATAAAGATACTGCTTTGGTTAAGCTTTTTAAAGAGATTGCTCCACGATACGTAGATCGTCCAGGTGGCTATACTCGAGTTATTTCATTAGGCCAGCGCATGAGCGATACGGCCCCTATTGCAAAACTTGAATGGGTGTAGCAGTAGAAGATTTTGTAGACGTACAAGATTGAAAAAGAAAGGGGCGTCTACGGATGCTTCTTTCTTGGTAAAAAAATAATTAAATTGTAAGGAATATTAATATGTTTAAGACAAACTTTTTGCTAATTTCATTGACCCTTATCTCGTTTTCATTCCAGTATGCGACGGCTACAGGAGAGCCTCGCACTATGGAAAAAGAGATAGGAGAGAGCATTGATGCTATTTTTGCTGCAATGAACGAGACAGAAAAAGAGCAGGCTAAATGTGTGTTTTCATTGCTTCCCTCGGCGTTTAGGACTACTGTGGAGTGTAAGCGAATGATGAGCAACATGGAGGCAGAAAAGGATCCCTACGTCGCTACTGATAGTAGTTATAGGAACAAGGTTAAGAAAGTTTGTAACGTAGCTACAGCTTCATGGGGCGCAATAGGAAGCATTATAGAGTTAATTAGTGTGGGAGAAGCAGAAGAGGCCTTTGCGCAATTGGAAAATTTGGGTGCATCCTCTGAAATATTAGCTTCTTCAAATAATGCTGAGCCGATGGCCAGAGGTAAGGCGATCTTCAGGTCTCTGAAAAAGCATGGCTTATCTGATAAAGAATATGAGGAAATTATTACCAACCTAGAAATTATAATCAATCTAGAGTAATAATTTGGTCTTAATTTTGTTCAAAAAAGGGGGCATCTACGGATGCCTCTTTGTTTATAAAAATAATTAAATTTTAAGGAATATAAGCATGTTTAAGAAAAGTTTTTTAGTTGTTTCGTTGGTGTTCGTTTCTTGTTCATTCCAGTATGTGACAGCTGGAGAAGAGTCAGAGCCTCGTACAGAAGAAGAAGTTCAAGAATCATTAGATAATTGCTTTGGCTCTCTCAGCCCTGCGATGACCCAAAGTTTTGTGTTACTGTTTCCTGATGCTGTGCGTGCTAGGTTGCAGTGTGAGAAGGACCAGCATAACGGTATCCATTATCAAAGTTCTGATGCCTGTGACGAATCAAAAGCATATGGGGATATGTTTGAAGGATTTGCTAAGTTGGTTAAGTTGAAAAACAAACAGGATATGAGTGCTTTATTTCGTATCAGACCAGGGGAAGATATTGTTTTTCTAACTCGTCTATTTCTTGGCAGTTTTAGAAAATATGGCTTATCAAACGAAGATTTTGAACGTATTATGGCAGCGGAAGAAGCGTATAGGGCTGAGCAAAAGCTTAAGGCTTGGCAAAAATTGAAAGAGGAAACAGAGCAACATAATAAAGAGATTACGAAAAAAATAGAAGCTCTTAGAGGGGAGATAAAACCGACTCCTCAACAACCTGAAGCGTAAAGTAATTTGCAGAGGTATCTACATTTTTAAGGAATATGAGCATGTTTAAGAAAAGTTTGCTGATTATGGCGCTGAGCCTTGGAAACTTGTGTTTTTCAGAATTTACCGGGGAGTCTAATCAACAAGAAGATACTGTAATAAATGATGATTTAACTGCAGAAGAAATAGCACTTTTTACTAATAATTTACACCAATGGCACGCAAGTTGCTCTTTTGCACGATTTTCGTTTGCGCAACAAGAGCTGTATAGAAGAGGTTTATTGGTGGATGAAGCCGATAGAATTGATGCTAGTAAAATTGCTTTGGAGGAGTTTGCTCGACGTGTTGCCTATGGAGTTAAGACAAAGAGAGCTATTCAATTAGAACGAGATCCTTTGGAATACAGTGATATTTTTGATAATTTTGATTATTGGTCTGAATTAATTTTTGGAAATAGTTACGGAGTTTTACCTCAGGCGCAAAAAGATAGAATTGCCAAAAAGATGGAGGAGTTTGTGACATTAACGCCACATTTTAGCGAAGAATTAGAGAAGTGTTTAAAGAGCAAGAATGATTGTGCCAAGGCAGAAAAATATATTGATATTGTGGTAAAAACCGTTGGAAAGAGGTTGGGGGCACAAGAAAGCGCCACTAATTCTGTAGAAGCTGATGGGCAAGCTTGAGTTTGCATCTTGAATACCTCTGTGCTGGGCTTTTACTGAGCACTATTTTTTGCTAGATTCAGAGAAGTGTTTTCTGTACCATTATACTAGTGAGGGATTGTATGAATAAACAATTATTCTTCTTATGTGCCTTAGCGGTCGCTTATGGATGTAAGGGTTCTACTCAAAATGATGAGTCGATAAGAAATTATTATCGAGAGCGTTATGATTGGAATTGTGCGTACGAGAGCTTTAATGAAGACCGTCAGCAGTTTGAGCAATTATCAGAAGAGGATCAAATTATTCTTTTGGAAAGAATAAGAGAATATTATCATGATGAGATGTCTCTCTATGAAGAGGCTGCACTTCTCTTTCCCGATGATGTGGGCAAGCAAGAGAAGTGGGTGATGAATAAACTACAAATGTTACGACAAGATTTTACTAATTGTGTGATTGAGGTGTATGCAAGAAATAGCATACCAAAGAAAACCGTACTTCTTACTGATTCGCGGCAAGTTGCAATTGTAAATCGCATCCGTGAGGCCTACTGGCAATGTAAAGCTACGGCACTTAAGGTAGGGGATCTTTTATAAAATTGTTGAATAGTTACTAAACTAACCTTCCCGGTGATGCTTTGCTAACGGCTAAAGTGCACAGGGAAGGTTAATTGTTTTTTGCGTCTTTTTACATGCTCTATGGTTTTTGCTAAACTTATTATAAGTGGTTTATTAATGTGTGTGTTTACTTTAAGATGGTTGAGGTTTTTATGTTTAGAAAATTCACGATAGTAATGTTTTTAGTGTTTGGCGTAAGTCAAGTTTGTGGTGTTGGGCGTGGCGAGAAATCAGAAGAATTTCCAGAGCTTTCTCAAGAGGAAATGCGTAAAATTGCTACAGGCCATTTGGACTGTTTAGCAAAAACTTCACAGCAAGCGCGTGAGGAATATAGTAAAAATACCAAAGATTTTGTGAATCGGCTATCAAGAATTCCCGCTATTTTCGAGCAATATGAGATCGATACTCCCGAGCTGGAGCAAGTAGGAACAGCGCTTTTGTGGGAAGCTGCCGTGCAGGAGTTCCGAGAAGACAACAAGAATAACGCCTGTGAGCAATGTATGAGTATTATGCCTAAGGGCCAAGGACCAGAGTTTGGGAATATTACGCGTCAGGAATTAGAAAAATGCCCTCAAGATCTTAAAGATTTCTTTGCTGAGCTAGCTTACATAACGGCTAGCCTTGTTGAATAACTCGAACTAAACTTCCCTGTGATTCTTTGCTAACTACAAAGTGCACAGGGAATTGTTCTTGCATCGTAGCCAAGTGAGAGACAATAATAACCTTACAAAAATTATCTTGAATTCGATGGATAGCATCCATAATATTAGCCAAGCCTTCGGCGTCTTGTGATCCAAATCCTTCGTCAATAATAAGTGTCTGAAGTGAAGTGCCTGTGCGTCGGGCCAAGAGGCGAGAAATAGCGATGCGCAGAGCAAAATCAATTCGAAATGCCTCACCGCCTGAAAAAAGTTCATAGGGACGTATTCCTGCTGCATCCGAGATCTTAATGTCCAGAGTCTCTTTGGTGCCACCGCTTTTAAGATCTCGTAGAGAGTCGATAAAAATTTGTGCCTGGTTATCGCTTAATTGCGCTAGAAGTTTATTGGCTTCACATTCGATTTCTGGGATGGCATCTTCGATAAAGAGCGCCTGAATGCCATCTTTGCTTAATGCTGTACTGATGATTTGATGGTCATCTAGATTTTGGAGAAGGCATGCATGTTTTTGTTCAATTGCTTGTAGTTCTTGAGCTTCTTGTTCCAAATGTTTTTGGGCCTGTGCGAGGCGGCCTCGTTTTTCCAAAACTTCTTCTTTCTGCTTTCTTAAATCCGCCAGAAGTTCCTGATTTTTCTTTTGTTGAACAAGCGTTGCTTCATAAGTATTTTCCAACAGACTTACTTCAATACCTAAATGCTCAATTTCTTGTGTTTCTTTTTTAAACAGGCGAGCGCCGTCTAGAAGGCCTAAAAATTCCTGAAGTTTATGGGGATAGGAAAGAATCTCATGTTCTAGGCTGCTTCTATTTTTTTGCTGCTCAAGAAGATGCTGCTGAATTTTTATAAGCGCTTGATGTTGGGGTTCCTGATGATTGAGTTGTGCGAGTGCTTCTTTGTTTTCATTTAGCTGAGTCGTCAAAATTTGAATCTCTTTATGATTGATAAGTTCTTCTGCTTGTCTTAACGTAAGTTCTTTGTGTTGTTGTTCCGTTTGGGCAAGGGTGGCTTGAAGGTGCGCTATTTGAAGAGCACAGAGTGCTATTTTTTCTAATAAATTTTTTACTATTTTTTTTTGATCATTGTGCTGATTTGTTAATTCTGTAAGCAATGTATTAATTCTGAGCAATTCCTGCTCTTTTTTGGCTTGCAGTATTAAGGCGTTGTGTTGTGTAACTAGATTTTGTTTGAGTGCTGGTAAAACAATGGTAAACCGGTCCAGTTGATGTTGCAGCAAATGCTGTTGCTTGGCTAATTTTGTTGTAAGACGTTGATGATGTTCAGGTCGCAAGGATTGCTCGCAGAGTGGACAGGATGCGTTTTCTTGATCAATAGTCAACAAATCTTTTGAGACCAATTGTTTCAATTTAGTAGTTAACTTGTTAGCGCGCGTTGTCCAACTATGGAAATAATTTTTATGTTTTTCGAAACGCTCAGCAGCACTTTCAGTCGAATTTTTTTTTGGATTACTGAGGGGCGGGTCGGTATGTGTGAGAGCTTGTTGTTGCAATGAAAGCAATGAAGCGGCAATTTTTTGTTCTTGGGCTTGTGCTTGAAGGAGTTCCTTGCTAAGGGCTTTTTCCTGTTGAAGAGTAAAATCTAGCTGATTTCTTGCTAGCTGGATAGCCGTAGAAATTTTGGTAGCATCGATCTGATGATCCAAGCTTAATTGATGTTGAATTGCTGTTCTGCTTGTCGTAATTGTTGTTATGGCCTGATGTAATAAGGTTGCTTGTTGGCAATCGATCTGAGCCTTAATGCATTGTTCATGTATTTCGTTTAGTGATTCCTTATGCCATGAGCGTTGAGCCTGTTTTGCTTGATGAAGTTGTGTGCGCCACGCGATGATTTTTTGTGCTAAAAAATGTCGTTCTTGTTGATGTTGTTTTTGGTGATGAGATTTTTGTTCAAACTGCATCAGATAAGTATTCACTTTGTGTGCTAAAGTACGTTCTTGTTGGGTAAAATGAGCATGCAGTGTGGCGGCAATTTTCTCTTGTTCTTCTATTGCTTGAAAGTTATTATTCACCATTTTCATTTGTTCATGAACAGTTGATGTAGTTAAGAGTTGGGTGCGTAATTTTTCTTGACTAACGTTGCTTGTGGCGATGGAAAGCTGGAGATTCTTAATTTTTTCTAGGGCAATTTTTCTTATCTGCTCATATTGTTGTAGGCCCAAAATGGTGCTTAAAATTTCTTTGCGATCTTTTGGAGATTTTTTTGAAAACTCATTTGAGGAGCCTTGTCGTAAAAAAGCTGAATTGATAAAGGATTCATAGCTTACACCAATCATGTTCTCTATTGTTTCTTGTGTGGTACGAATAGTTGTAGTAGTTAAGGCATTAAAAACTCCTGTGTGCTTATCTATTATTCCAAAGTCTAGCGCAGCTCCCGATTTACCATAAGTCTTTGCATATTCGCGTTTAATTCGGTAGATGTTGCCATTGGAGGAAAAATCCAATAAGACCATCATATGCGTTTGCCCCAGATGGAGTAGTTGAGCATCAGCTTTGAGGGTGCCAGCTACTTTACGAGCTTGTCCCCATAATGCCCATGTAATTGCATCAAGAAGAGCAGATTTTCCATGGCCATTTTTTCCGCTTAAGCAGATAAGGTGGTAGGGCTCAAAATCGATAATTTGTGTTTGAGGTCCATAGCTCAAGAAATTCTTGATATGAAGTTTTAGAGGAATCATAATGTGCCATTGCTTACCATAAGAGATCGACTAAATGTGTTGACGGGGGCAGTGTAACATATTGATGAGCGGTTGTAATTTCTCTGTTGTTTTTTTGGGATTTTTGTTAATAAATAAAAATAAATCTTGATATTTTATGCTTTTTTATTAAGCTATATTTGACAAGTTTTTTCAATATGAAACTATTTTTAGGGGTTTTTATGATTTCTCAGGTTTTAGGCAAAGTAGACAGAGTTAAGTTAGCAGTTGTTATGGGTCTTGCGCTAGGAGCTCAAGCTCAGGCAATGGAAGTGGGAGTGGCTGCTGTAGCTCCCCGAGGTGTTGATTCCCTCTACGAAATGTGTGGAAATGCTATTTGCGGGTACTTGCAAAGTGATGATGCTGAGGCTGCTGAATATGTGAGTGGGTATGTAAAAGATGAGGTATATTGGTCGCTTATTCCTATCAGCACAGTACTAGATATAGCCTTAATTAAAAAGCCTGACTGTCAAAATTTTATTTTGAATCGTGTGGGGTTGGGTAAAGATAATTTGAGAGCGATATTGCAGCAAGGTTTGCCTCGTGTGATTCAGGAAAAGCTTTATCAAAAGGCTCATGAAGCGATTAAGAGCTGCGATTACTACACTTCACTGAACAGTGCGCTTGAGAACACAAGGCAGTATAAAAAAGTGACAGGAGCAAAAACTGTGGAATATGACCAATGGTATGCGACACTACCTATTGATATAGAAGAATCTAAAAGATGGCCTGCAGGGGGTGAAGTTAGAAGCTTGAGTCACGAGGAATCTAACAAAAATAACGAATATGAGGAATTTTTTAGCAAAACTCGTAAGGAGATTTTAGATGAAATTAAAAACAACATATTTGATACCTATATGAGCAAACTAACCTATGAAGAGGCAGCTGAGCCATCATCAAGAGAAGAGGATCAGCATTAATAGTTGTCACTAAAACTGGAGAGTAGATTCTAAAGCAATAATGACTGCTTCGTGATTTTCTCTGACCGCTGGCGTTGTTGCGAATGCTCAATTTTATTTTATACTAAAAATCTCGCAGAGTATAAAAATTTTAATAAAATTTGAGGGTTGCTGAAATGCTAGATGAAATATTCCGTCAATATGATATTCGGGCAAAAATTGGACCAGAGCTTGCTGTTCATGAGGTCTATGATTTGGTGCGGGCAATAGCCTACTATTTTGTTCAGCAAAACCCGCTTGTAAAAAGAGTAGCAGTGGGGGCTGATGGCCGCATTCACTCGCCGGCGATAAAAACGGAGGTATGCCGAGCGTTGCAGGATAGCGGATTGGATGTTATTTTTGTTGGTATGTGTCCTACGCCAGTTCTCTATTTTTCACTTTTTACTATGCCTGTTCAGGCAGGAATTATGATTACGGCTTCTCATAATGGCAAAGAATATAATGGGCTTAAGCTATGTTTGGGAACCGAATCGGTGTGGGGAACACAAATTCAGGAGATTAATAGATTTTATAGACGTGCTATTTTTCGTACGGAGGTTTGTCAGGGGACATATGAGGAGCATTTCCTTATTCCTAGGTATGTGGCTTGGCTCAAAAATAATTTTCCAGATCTTATTGGATTAAAAACTTCATTTATTATTGATTGTGGGAATGGGGCAGCAGGTACTGTTTTACCTCTTCTCATTAAAGAATTTGGGTGGCCTAACTGTCATCTTTTATATCCAGAAGTCGATGGCACCTATCCGAATCATGAAGCAGATCCTACCGTTCCTCATAATATGGAGGAATTGAAGCGGATAGTTATGGTTGGTGATATGCAATTTGGCATAGGTTTAGATGGTGACTGTGATCGCATGAGTCCCATGACTAAAAAAGGCAGATTAGTTACTGGTGATGCATTATTAGCATTATTTGCAGCGGATGTGTTAAAAGACAACCCCCAAGCTTCGATTGTTTTCGACATAAAATGCTCTTCTGCTTTAGCGGAAGTTATTATCGCTAATGGTGGAATCGCCCGTATGGCGCCCTCGGGACATTCGATTATAAAAAGTTATATGCGTGAGCATAGGGCGTTATTGGGTGGCGAGCTTAGCTGCCATTTCTTTTTTAACGATCATTATTTTGGTTATGATGATGGGATATATAGTGCGTTGCGCTTGATACGTCTTTTGAAAAATTCAGGGAAGTCGCTTGATGAATTGTTAACAATCTTTCCTTATCGTTGTACAACTCCTGAACTTCGTCTTGCCTGTGCTGCTGAAAATCAAAAAAATATTATTCATATTTTAAAGGATTTTTTTTGGTTGTATCCACAAGCACATATCTCTTTGCTTGATGGGATTCGAATAACATTGCCTTGTGGATGGCTTCTGGTTCGAGGATCGAATACCCAGTCGGTTCTCTGTATTCGGGCAGAGGGCCAAGATAAGAAAAGTTTAGTAGCGCTGTGGAGCATCCTGTGCTCGGTGCTTGTTCCATTTTTTACTCACGAACAAATGACCCTTGTGTGTAATGAATAAAAAAGATGATGGTAGCCGAGTTTCTTTGCATTTGCGCATTTGGAAGACGCTCTATGATACGGGGCTAGAAGCTATTGCTTTGAAACGTTCTTTTTTTCAGTCATTTCTTTTATCTCAAGAGACGGGACGCCCCCTCCGGGTCAATAGAGCTGAGCAAGCAGCCTTTGTTGAATTGCGTTATGAATATTTTACTGCTCTTTTTGCTCATGCGGCTTACTGGGTTAATCTTGCCTCAGATAACCAGGATGATTTAATGAGATTTCTGCATAAAGAAATAGAACGTGCGCGATCGTTTGAATTTACTCATTATGTGCTTCATTTAGGTAATGTTACAGACGGCAAAAATAAGATGCAAGGCCTTGATCTTGCTGCACGTTGTCTTAATCTTATAACTAAAAATAACCAGGGCCCTAAGGTAGTACTTGAAAATGGAGCACAGATTAATAAAGCATTGGGTACCGATTTTGAAGATTTTGAACTTCTGTTGAAAAAACTTGACCATCCTGACCGTATTTGGTTTTGCTTGGATACAGCCCATGCGTATGCGGCGGGGTATGATTTAAGTATTCATAACGAATATGAACGGCTTATGAAAGATGTAGATGAAGCAATGAGCTTTAATCGTTTGGCGCTTATACATCTCAATGATAGTGCTGAGCCGTTGGGTTCTCAGAAAGATCGACATGAAGTGCCCGGTAAAGGACAGATGGGACCGGCGGTATTTCAACGATTGGTTAATGATGAGCGTATCTCTTGTGTCCCGCTTCTTTTGGAGTTGCCTGTCCTTAATCTTGAGGATCAAAAGAATGCGCTAGCACTGGTGGAAAGCTGGCTTCTTTAGATCACTTAAGTAGCAAGAGTGTGTATATTTGCTGAGTGTTTTTGCTTATTAAGATATATAAAAAATTAATTTTAAATCAGATTGAAAGAGTTGTAGTAATATGTTAGCTTGCGGGCAACAGTATAACCATTTTTACGACTTATAAGGAGTTGTTATGAAAAAAAATATGATGCTTTTAGCGCTTGCTTTTTCGATGAAAGTAGCAACAATTGAAGCAGAGGAAGCTGAATTTTCTGCGTCTAGGGTTCAAGCATCAGATCTTCTTGAGGCTTGTTTTAGGGGTGATGCCCGAAGAGTTGAAGAGATTCTTTTTATAGATAAAGAACAAAAGTGTTTAAGGAGTGAGCATCAAAGAGTTGATGGTATGTGCCCAGGCGATCTTCTGAGTGGTTGCGCACGAGCGGCTGCGTTAGGAACTCTTGGGCGGGGCTTCAATGTCATTGGGTTAGCAGTAATGCCTGATGGGACCTGTTGTCATGATGTTATATTAGATGAGGTATTGCGTGCTCTTGGTTGTGATAAAATATCAGTGACTGAGATGAAATGTGAAGGTGCGCGTATTTCTCTTGATGTGGTAAGAAATATGGGAGCAGAGTGCTGGTGTCGGTCTGATGATCTTGTGAGAGCCTGTTTTGAGGGGGATGTTGAAATGTTAGAGGACATTTTGGCTCATAGCGATGAAATAAAAGCATACCTGCAAGAAGAGGCGCACAGAGTAAGGGGTTACTTACACAATGTAGGTGTTATGATTGATTGCATCGAGGCAACGGCTTTGGGAACTCTTTCACGCGGATATAATATAGTGGGGGTATCGCTAAATTCACCCGAAAGATTTGGTCTTGATTCTAAATTTCATGAAGTGCTTAAGATTTTAGAAAAAAATGGAATCGATGTGGGTAATCTTATGTTGTGTTGCCCTGCTTTAGAATAGTGTATAACATAAAAACTGTGTAAGCTTACTAAGCAGAACAGATTGCCCCGCCATAAAAAAGCGGGGCAATCTGTTCTTAACAGGGCATATCTGCCTGGTTTTAATAACTCGCCGTTGAAACTATCGTTTAAATCTGATATCTTTGCTTGCGTTATGTGTTTGAAATGAGCGGAAGTGGTGGAATTGGCAGACACGCAGCTTTGAGGGGGCTGTGGGAGAAATCCTGTAGGGGTTCGAGTCCCCTCTTCCGCACCAAAAGAGTAGTTGTTGCTTATTTTATATTGAGGATTATATGAATCTAAAGACGTTGATACGATCAAGTTTATTTGTATGGCTGGGCCTGGGTGTTGTGGCTTGTATTTATCTGTTTCAGTTTGATGGTACGCAGGTAAAATTGCGGCCTGATAGGGTTAAGTTTGGTATTGATCTTGTGGGGGGAACTTATATTACTCTTGAAGTAGATATTGATAAAGCGGTAGAAGCTGAGCTTGCTGATAGAGCGGAAAGTTTAAAGCGTATTTTAGAAAAAAATAGTAAAAGCTTGCCGCTGTCACAGTCATTTGAAGGGAACAATGCTCGTTTAACATTTGAAACCAATGATGAAGCATACGGAGCTCAAAGTTTGCTTGTGGGTCAAGAATCAACACTGCAATATTCAGTGGATGGACCTGTTTTGGTGTTGCGTTTTAAGGATGCCTATGTCAAGCATGTTGGACAAGAAGCATTAACCGGCAATGTTGAGGTACTTCGTACGCGCCTTGATAACTTGGGTGTTGGTGAAATTCCAATAGCTGCCCAAGGCGATAAGTTTATTATAGTAGAATTGCCCAATGTCAATGATCCAGCAAAAGCTAAGGAGATGATAGGTCGCACAGCTCTTTTAGAAATTAAATTAGTAGAGCGTATGGCTTCAAGCCCTGAAGAAATTATAGATGCTTATGATGGGCAATTACCTGACGGCATGATTATTGTGCCCGGTCGTATAGAAGGAGCTCGATTTAATCAACATTATTATTTAGTTCCAGCCTTTACGGATTTAACCGGTCGTTTGCTTAAGGATGCGCATGCCAGCTTTGGAGGAAATAGCGGTTCTGAAGCGGTGGTAAGCTTTGCTTTTAGCCCAGAGGGTGGCGAGAAATTTTATGAGTTAACGCGTAAGGGCTACAATCGGCAGCTAGCGATTATTCTTGATAATATAGTCCTAACTGCTCCACGAGTTAGTGAGCCAATTCGGGGCGGTCAGGGTAATATTTCAGGTGGTTTTACTCCAGAAACTGCTCAGGAGTTGGCGATGTTGTTGAAATCAGGAGCATTTGTAGCGCCTGTTAAATTTGCTCAAGAACGACAAATTGGGCCAAGCTTGGGACAAGAGTCTATTCGTCAAGGACTTATGTCGTGTGGGGTAGGCCTTCTGCTTCTCCTGGCTTTCAGTATTATTGTTTATAAGACGTCGGGTTTGTTTGCTTTTCTTGCGCTGCTTTACAACCTTTTGCTGATACTGTTAGTTTTGGGATGGTTACGTGCTACTTTAACCTTACCAGGTATTGCGGGTATGGTTTTGACGGTGGGTATGGCGATTGATGCTTCAATTTTAATTTATGAAAAAATTAGAGAAGAACTTCATCGGGGGATTGCGTTGAGAAAAGCGGTAAATGATGGATTCTCTGATGCGATGGAAGTTATCTTAGATTCAAACATTACCACCCTCATAGTGGGCATAGTCCTTTATAAGTTTGGCACGGGACCGATACAAGGTTTTGCATTAACAATGATGATTGGAATTATTGCTACGCTTATAACCGGCCTCTTCTTTTTGCGTTCGATTTTTAATTTCTTGCTGTATACTGTTAATGTGCAAAAAATAAAAATTTAACTTCGTTATACAAAAGGCGACGTAGCTCAGTCGGTAGAGCGGCGGAATCATAATCCGTAGGTCCAGGGTTCGAGTCCCTGCGTCGCCACCATAAAAAAAGAGGAATTTATGTCAAAAAAACGCATTACCTTTCCAACGCTCTTGACGCTTGTTCGTCTTATTTTTTCTCCCCTTTTTTTACCGCTTCTACTTGTTGCTTTTTTGCCTGCGGATTCTTTTGTAATTAATGCAGCCTTAGCATTGCTTTTTTTTGCATTAAGTCTTACTGATTTTTTTGATGGGTATCTGGCGCGCAAGTATAAACAAGAAAGTGTCATGGGAAAATTCCTTGATCCTCTGGCTGATAAATTCCTCGTATTTTCAACACTGATTGCTTTATTGGCTGTAGGAAAAATATTTTTTTATTGGGTTATTGTTTTGATTGGTCGAGAGTTTTTTGTGTTAGGGCTACGCGCTTTTGCGGCCGAAAATAATCTTGAAGCTACGGTATCCTGGCGTGGCAAGGTAAAAACATTTGCTCAATTAGGTTATGTTACGGTAGCTATTAGCAATCCCTATCATCACCAAAGTTGGAGAGAAGCTATCATTTATAATGGCATTGAATGGATATTCTTGGTGCTTGCCTTAATCTTGAGCTGGTGGTCCGCATATCATTATTACAAAGCATTTTTGGTCTCCTATCGCTTGCGCTATAAACCGGAAGTTCATACGTATGACCCTATGGTATAGGTCGTTCTTAGTCTTTTTGGGAGCATATACCGTTGGTGCTGTGCCGATAGGGCCTCTTATTGCCTCCTGGGCTGGTGTTCCAGATCTTCTTGAGCGGGGTTCAAAAAGTGCTGGTGCGACTAATGTAGCACGGCATGTGGGCTGGCCCTATTTTTTCTTGGTCCTCGTGCTTGATGCTGCCAAAGCTTTTTTTTACCTGAAGCTGCTTGGCTATTTTAATTTTCCTCAATCAACTATTTTGCTGAGTGCTTTTGCTCTTTTGATTGGCAATAGTTATTCAATTTTTTTGCGTGGACGAGGAGGCAAGGGAATTGCGACTGGCCTAGGAATTGTGGCTTTTTTAGTTCCTATACATTTTTTGTTCTTGTGTATCGTTGTCTGGCTGGTTGTTCTTTTTTTTACTCATCAAATTGGAATTGCTAGCGTAGCCGCGGCCCTAGCCCTTATAGGGATGTCTGCGTATTGTATCAGCACCCAGGGGGAGCATGATACTAATTTATTTCTCCTGTTTATGGGACTCTATGGTGTTTGGCGTCACAAGCAGAACCTGGATAGTTTTTTTAAAAAAATTTAAAATAAGCCCCGCTCTTCTTTCATTATTCAATTTGACATTGTAATTACTTCTGCTAAGCTTGATTATGTGGGGTATTTGGCGCTCTATTAAAAAAATATTTAATTAGATTATATGTATGTTTTAACGGGCTTTTAGCGATGAAATTAAGAATTTTTATTTATTTAAATGCAACTATTATCGGACTACTTATTGGTTTTTGCCCAGTAGTGGCTATGGATAAAAAGTCCTCTGTGTTGGATAGTGTTATATACTATGGCAAAAAATATCCAGGAGCGGTGATTTGTGGTCTGTTAGGCTCTTCTGTTGGTATTGCTCATGGTTTGAGCTCGGCGCTTACAAATCGAACTCTATATGATTTTAGCAACATAAAAAATGAATTATTATTGAGTGTTGCTGCTACGGCTTTTGGAATAGCATTTGTCAACAATTATTCGTTGCCCAAGCAAACAACTGTTGGTGACCCAGGATTAAGCAATTCGGAGCAGTATGCTGATTATACGAAAAAAGCAACGCCTAGGGCGATCCCCAGGCGTATCTTGGGCGCATTATCCCTAAAATATCCAGCAAGAATTTTGAGTAACTGGCGATTGAGAATAGTGTCATCCGAGGGGCCTAAAATCCGTGACAATCATGAGCGGGTAAATTCTGGTGGAGGCAGTTCGTCTGGTCAATCGAATGAATATTTGCCAGTGGTTTCACCGTCGGTTAAGCAGGAGGAAAAATGTTCCATTCGGTATTGGATTCATTATAACGAAGGTCCAATTCAGTTTCAATTTGGAGAGTCACCTAAACTTCTCTTGGAATCTATTTTAATGAAGCATTTTGGCTCGAGTAAAAATGCTCTGAAATATAAGCTAATTTTTTCTAATGGCAGCATCTCTAGGTCTTTGCTAACCCCAGGTGATATAAATGATGATTTTTTTTTCGCTAACAAGCAGGGACCAGTATATGTTGTGAGGTCTTATACTTCAAACCAAGATATTTATTCAGCTTGCCAGAAAGGTGATATTGGCGCTTTTGAGAATATTATTTGGAAAAATGAGTTTGTTGATGAATCAGAAAAAGTAGATATCAATAAACATGACGCATATGGCAATAGCCCTCTGATGATAGCCCTATGCAATATGCGGTATGAAGTAATAAAAAGCCTTATTTGGTATGGGGCGGATACAAATGAGATAATAAAAAATGATTTACTTGTTCAAGAGGCACATTCAAAAGATAAGGTGAATTTAAGAACGGGCTTACTATTTCTTCTCGAGCATTTAAATACGTTGCAAGAGGGCCTGTCACAGGATGATTTAGAAAAATTAGATCATTTAAAGAAAACTGGAGCAAAATTCAAAGATCCATGGATTCGCTATAGATTTAGTGTCGCATATGATTTTGATTTATATTCCTCTGGGGGACGGAGCAACCTCATGGAGTACAATAAACAAAGAAATTTTGGGATCAGCGCTACTGCCGATGCTAAAATGGCTATGGATGAGTGTGACTTAAAGGCCTTAAAATATGTTTGCTCTGTGATTAATAAGTTTGAGAAAAATAAATTGCTCACCTATGCATTAACAAAAATAAAAGCTGGTACAGAAGAAATAAGTAAGGCATTTACAGAGCCCACTACAACAGAAGAAAAGCATCAAAAACTGAAACAAGATGTTGGCAAGTACGTAGATGTTGCTGAATATTTGATTGAAAATTGCTTGGATGATATTAAAGTTACGGGAGAAGACCTTGAATTTATTATGCAAATTAATCATGCATATCCTTATATTTTTGGCTGGGGTCAAAAGATAATAAATTTTTGTTTAGAAAATGGTTGCAACAGTTATCGTTTTTGGCAAGTGGCGCAACAATATATTGAGCAGGTTCGCCACCGGCATAGAGAAGCCTCTACTTCTTTGCAACAAGCAGAAGATAACAATAAAAAAAGAACTCTCGTAAAAATAAAAGGGGAGAAAAGCTTAGATTATTTCATTAATCTTTCCGATGATGAAAAATGTAGATTTGAAGATGTTTGTAATTATTTTCATATCCCGCAATTAATAAGAAACAAATACAGACTAGTGAAGAATAAAAATGATATATGGGAGTTAAGCGCTATGCACAATTTTCCTTCGCCTCATACTTTTTTACCTGACTATAAATGATCTTAAGAAAGGGTACCTGCTAAAAACCTTTTTTTCAGTTCAGCTTTATTAATTTTCATTAAAGAGTTGATAGGCATATCTTGAATAACTATAATTTTTTTAGGAACTTTATAAGCAGCTAACTGTTGCATGCAGTGTTGGCGCAGTTCAGCAACAACATTTGGTGCGGCTTGACGGAGCGTTATAAATCCTAGAACAACTTCTCCTCCCTCCTCATCGGAGATGCCAATGACAGCAGTGCGCATTACTGCTGGATGTGACATAAGAACATTTTCTACTTCAGGAGGATAGATATTGAATCCTTTGTTAATGATTAAATCTTTAGAGCGGCCAACAATAAAAAGCCTTTGACATTGATCAAATGTTGCTAAATCGCCGGTGTTGAGCCAACCATCTTTTACTATTTCTGCGGTAGCTTTTGGAGCATTATAGTAACCAAGCATAATGTTGTTTCCTTTAATTTCTAAGATTCCGATTTCTGAATTTTTAATAATGTTGCCCATAGCATCAACTAATCTTGCCTGGATGTTAGGTGCTAAGTGACCAACGCTTCCAACGCCTTCTTGGGTATCATCTAAAAAAACAGCAATAAAAGGAGAAGCTTCCGTCATGCCATAACCATTCACCAGTTTCCGTTGATAAATAATTTCAAATGCTGTTCTTATTTTTGTGGGCAATGCATCGCCGCCACTGACAAAATAACGAATAGAGTCAAGAGGCGCATTTTTCATAAGACAAAAAAGACCATAGAGAGAAGGTACTCCGATCATGGCTGTGGGCTGATGAGCGAGTCCTTGCAGCAGGGCTTTGCGTTCTATCTTTGGTACAATGATAATTGTTACGCCTACAAAAATAGCACTCCACACACAGGTGTTTTGAGCAAAGCTGTGAAAGAGAGGTAGCGCGGCATACACTCTATCATCTTCTTTAATAAGATTGGCACACGAAATGAGTTGTGCAACATTGGTCATAATATTTTGTGAGGTGAGCATAACACCTTTTGGCGTACCGGTAGTGCCTGAGGTGTACAGAAGCGCAATAAGGTCGTGGGCATCAAGCGAGGGTTGAGGCAGCGGTAGGTCTGAGATCTGGGCTAATTTTTCCTCCTCAAGAATACTTTGAGCATCGAAAAAAGGGATTGATAGCTGAGCTTCTTTATTGAGCTTAGATGCCCAGGTTGTAGAAGTTACGACATAGCTTGCCTGACAATCTTGCACAATATGATCAATTTCTTGAGTAGTTAGAAAGGTATTGAGAGGTACGATAATTGCCGCCAGTTGCCAGATGCCATAATAGACAGCATGATAAAGCGGTGAATTTTCAAATAGAAGGGCGACTTTATCTCCCGCTTTAACTCCTCGTTGCAGAAGCTCATGCGATATAGCGCATGCTTGTTGATAGAGTTGTGCATAGGTTATTTTTTTTTCTTCTCCTGATAAGAGAGCAATTTTATCAGGCCAGAGTCGAGCAGCACGCGCTAAAAGCATTCCGGGGAAAATTAATTTCCTCTCCTGATCATGCATGCTAGCATAGATGTTTTTAAAACGATCCTGAGACATAAAAACCCTGTGGTGAGCTCCCTTGAAAACAGACACTCCTAACAAAATAGTTTATACTAAGGTATAAGTATAATCAAAGTACATTTTATGAGTACAGGATTTTTATGCATTCGAATTTACGTTCTGCTGCTGGCCATAGCCAGCAAGGATTTCTTATATCGCTTGAAGGGATTGATGGATCTGGCAAGAGTTCACTAGCTCAACGACTGAGCACCTTTTTTGTTCAAGAATTATTTTCGGTTTTTGTAACAAAAGAACCAGGGGGAACGGTACTTGGTTCTTATATGAGATCTCTTCTGCAGGAACAAGCCATACCTTTAGCTCCTATTGCCGAATTTTTACTCTTTGCTGCTGATCGTGCCCAGCATATTCATCAGGTTGTGGGACCTCATTTAGCCGCGGGCAGCCTAGTTATTTCTGATCGGATGGCAGATTCGTCGCTTGTGTATCAGGGTTGTGGCTTAGGGCTTGATATTACTATGCTTGGCTTAATTAATGCATGGGCAATGCAGGGAGTAGAGCCTCATGTAACGCTCTATGTGCGTATTGATTATCAAACTGCCTGGGAGCGTTGTGCGCAGCGGGGTGAGCGATTAACGGCCTTTGAAAAGCGAGGGAAAGATTTTGGAGAACGTTTAATTGCGGGGTATGATGCGTTGGCTCAGAATAGTTTGCGTATAAAAATTATTGATGGTGCTCAACATCCTGAGCAGGTATTTAAGCAGGCTGTAGCACTAGTTTACCCTCTTGTGAGAGCTTACTATGGCTTCTGAATATAAAAAATTTGTTCCGACAACACAGTTATTTGTAGGTTCTCTGGTTTTTTTGGAAAAACATGTGCTGCGGTTAGTCCAAAAAGAGATAGCCAGTTGTGGTGGCTGTTCACGATGTGTGACCTGTACTTCAATAGAGACTAAGCAGCATAGTTCGTTGTTATGGCTTTCGCCCAGCAAACGCAACTACACCATTGATGAACTTGAGCAGCTTTTTTATATGAGTTCTTTTTCATTAGGGGATAATCAATCTTTCTTTTTTATTATCAATAGAGCGGATGATCTTTCTGCCGCATGCGCTAATAGATTGCTCAAGCTTCTTGAGGAACCCCCTCGGGGTTATTTCTTTATTTTATTGGCGCAGCGAAAAGATGCAGTTATTGAAACGATTCGTTCCCGATCTCATATAACAATTTTCTCGGAAGCAGATCAGCAAATTGAGCATCTATGGCATGCCTTTTTTACTACTCAACTGCAGCAGGGTGATCCTTTACTGTTTCTGCAGGCGCTTGAAAGTGCAGAGGAACTTGAACGGGTGGAGCATCTTGATGCGATTGTCAATTATTGGCAGCAACAGTATCTTCACACCCTAGACGAGAAAAATCAGCTTGAACAAGTACGCATCTTAAGCATTATAGATATTCTTATGAACGCTTATAAACGACTGCCTATGCCAGGAAGTGGTAAGATTTTTTGGAAAAACTTATTATTGCAGCTGCCTAGAGTTTAAATTGATGAGTGTGGCGCTGATAGTGGAACTCTTTTTGCTGCTTTACGTGGCCTAGATTTTTTGAAAATATCATTTACCTTGTTCATGAGCATATCTTTGTGTCGCATTACGAGCCACGCAGCAAGAGCGCCAATTCTTAAAAGAATGCTGGTTTTATATCCCTCCAAAAAGGAATTTTTAGAAGTAACCTGTATCGGATAATGAGATTGAATATGATTAAATAACAGAAAGCCTCCGAGTGCTCCTAGGGCTGTCATGCTTAAGGCTGCTGCATATGCATAATTATTGGGGGCATACACATTTTTTGTATCTGTAGTTCCATCAGCATATTCTCGCTGTTCCACGTAAAGTTTTTCAGTGCTTAAAAGATAGTCTTTAGGGATGCCTAAATCCAATAGAAGATTTAGTATCGCAAAAGTTGCATGATAAGCAATACTTCCAGTGGTAAATGCAATTGCAGATTGAGCAGTTTCGGTTGCAAAGCCCTTGGCAAAATCAAGAGGAGTAGCCTGTAGAGCTGATGACAATCCAACGGTCACCACTAGAAAAGAAATAAAAATAAGGTTATTTTTCTTGCATAACATACGAACTCCTCTAAATAAGCATAAATTTTCCTAAACGCTGTTTGCTTTTTTCAGTTCCTAGCACCGTGATAACATCCACAATTGCTGGGCCCTTAACGCTTCCGGTTAATGCTAAGCGCAACGCACTAAAAATAACTTTGACAGGAATGGTATGCTTTTTGCAAGATTCTTGAGCGGTTTTTATTAAGACTGCGGGCTGATCAGCTAAAGACGTGATTTCGCGTATGATGTTGTGTATGATGGTGCGTTGATCTGCGGCAATATGTGATTGGAGTATTTCAGGGCTAATAGTGGGCTCGTAGAAATAAAAATGTAGGGCAGGAATTGCATCCATGAGAGTTACCATTTCAGATTTGATAACCTGCATTAGATTAATAAAGGTTGTATGATCCAGCTGTTCGATAGTCGGATAGGCTGATGTTAAGAAAGGGAGAGCGCGCGCAGCCAAATGTGCAGGATCATACTGCTGGAGCCATTTGTGATTTACCCAACGCAATTTATCAATATCGTAACGAATGTTACCGATAGCTTTTATCTCCTTAAAGTTCATAGTCTTAGTGAGTTGTTCTAGATTCATGATCTCATCTTTAAATGAGGCGCCGATGATAGCCACGTAATTATTAATAGCTTCAGGAACAAAACCTGCTTCTTTAAGATGTTCTAAGTTAAAACCAAAGTCTCTTTTTGACAATTTTTTTCCGCTAACATTGCAAATGATAGGCAGATGCCAAAAAAGAGGAAGCTCTTTGTTAAATGCAGCATAAAGAAGCGCTTGATTTGCGGTGTTTGATAAGTGATCTGATCCTCGGAGGACATGAGTTATCTGCATGAGCATATCATCAACAGCATTGGTAAAAAGAAAGGTAAACGATCCATCAGCACGTGTTAAGGGAAAGTCTGCAAAATTTTTAAGTTCAAATGTCATAGGTCCATGGGCTAGATCAGTAAGCGTTACCGATCCTTCTGAAGCGATCTTGAATCGCCAAATAAAAGGCATTCCCTGTTGCAGATTATATTGGACAATAGTGGTCGAAAGATTTAGGCATATTCGATCATAGCGTGGAGGTTGCTTGAGGGTAATTGCTCGTTGCCGTTTTTGTTCTAATTCTTCGTTCGTACAAAAACAGCGATAAATATGGTTGTGCTGCGCTAATAAATTAAGTTGATGTTGATAGTATTGAGAGCGTTCAGATTGAAAATATGGGGCATAAGGCCCTCCAGTTATAGGGCCTTCATCATGGGCTAAATCAAGCCATTCTAAATCGCTCATAATGTGCTTTGCTCTTGGATCAAAATCACGAGCGGCGTCTGTGTCTTCAATTCGCAGAATAAAAGTACCCTGTTTCTGACGGGCAAAGAGGTAGTTTAGGAGAGCGGTACGAATGCCCCCTATATGCATTAAACCAGTAGGAGAAGGAGCAAAGCGAACGCGAACAGTCATTAAGATCCTCTTGGAGAATAGACCATCATTAAAGCACATTTGATAAAATAACTAATGTTAGTTTATAGGGAATAAATCACTAAGTCTAGAAATTATGTATGCTATTTTTGACATCAACTTTGTCAATTTGGTAGCTTCGAAAGCTGACAGTTATAAATCGTATAAGAGAGGATAAAGTATGAAGCAATGTATTCGTATTAATTTTACGCTTGAAAAGATCCCTAAGAATTTTTTAACCATCATACAAGAAAATGCTCATAAGCATAAATTAGAGGGGACAGGCCAGATTGTTGATACTACCACTCTCAAAATTGCTGCATGTGGGGATCCGCATGGTATAGAAGTATTTGTTGATTTTATTCATCAAATTACTGTTGATATGGTTGCAGGAGCTATAGAGATAGAACCTTTTGTGCGTCAACGTGACTATCGGGGAGTGTTTCGCATCATAGAGTAATGATAATTTTGATGTTTTGAGAAATTTATTTTTTTTATACAGTACAAGAAAATATGCTTAGGCTGCGCGGGATTTGCTAGCGGCAAATTGAGCTTCTGCTACACTAAAAAAGAGCACAACTCTTTTTTTTACGGGGCCGGACACTGTGAGCTGCCGATTCAGCTTTTTTTTACTGTTTTTTTCTTTTTTTATTGGAGTGGCTGTATCTGAATCTTTATCAGACAAAGTTTGCACAATTAATGTTGAACTTACAGATCAGAACTTTGGTTGTTCATATGAGACTGATCTTTTACCAGCAGTAGTGCATCATATTAATTTTTCCACGGATGTTATTTTTACGCAACAAGAGTTTGATTATCTTACGGGGCTCACTCCTCATCAACGTATTGATTCTGCGGCGTTGGCGCAGGTTATGCGATATTTGGCAGCTAAAAATAAATTTTCATCTATTAAAGTAATAATCAGTGAGGTTAGAGATCAAGGGGATGCGATACGCTCAGATTCAGATATGCCTGCACGAGCAGTTAACCTATTCTTTGAAATGACGGGGTTATGGAGTTTTGACAAAGTAAGCTTTCAGGGACCTTTACAGAGCAAAGAACATTATCGTTCATTGTATCTTTTAGAGGCCGGCGAGCCTTTTAATAAAGATAAGCATGAGCATTCTCTGAAAAAAATTAAACAGGAATTGGAGGCGCAGGGTTTTTTTGAGGCTCATTTGGAGATTTATTTTGATTATAATAAATTGACGAAGAGCGTTATCGTTATTATTGTTATTGATCCGGGCAAAAAATTTGTTATAAAAGAAACCGAAATTACCTTCTCCAGTGATATTTGTGCTGAAGATTTACGGGAAGAATTAGCAACTAAAGTTCGGTCTCAGTTTAATGATCAGTTGTGTGGTACCTTCTATTCTCAAGAAAATTTAGAAAACTATATTCTGCTTTTAAAGAAATATTTAGGTAGGAAGGGGTTTGCCGATGCGTTGGTTAAGATAAAAAAATCTCTTAATTATCCCGAAGGTTCGATAAATATTTTTGTTCAAATTGCAGTAACGAAGAAAAGAAAGTTTGTTTTCTTAGGGAATCATTTTTTTTCTAAAAATTATCTTCTTGATTCTATAGGATCTTTTGGCAATGCTGTTTCTTTTGTTCCAGAAAGTTTATTACAGGAAGAGCTGAAGCATGTGTATGAAGCGAAAGGATTTTTTGATACTTCTATTTTGGTTAAGTCTAACGACGAAGGTTCCTGTTTCTTTATTATAGATGAGGGCGTGCGCAGGGCAGTAGGATCAATTGTTATCTGTGAGGCAACCGCATTTCCTACATCGGTGCTAGAGTCTATCTTTAGTGCTTCATTTAAAACAGGCTTTATAGAGGAAGAAGCCCTTAAAGATGCCTGTTCCATGCTCAAGCAATTTTATGTAAAAGAAGGGTTTTGGGATATTGCCATTGAGTATGCAACTTTATTACGACAGCCATTGCTGACCAAAAAAGCGCACAAGATGCATGATATTATAATAACTATAAAAGAAGGCGTTTGTCGGCATTTGGCCTCAGTGGATGTACGAGGCAGTTTCCCTGAATATTTTCATTGGCCTGATGCGCTTTATAAAGATGTTGATAAAGCGTTTGATCCTAGCCTTATTGGTACTCAGCGTCAATTGCTTATGAACTATTTTCATGAAAGAGGGTATCTATATGTTCAGTTGAGGCATGAGCTTGTTACTGATGAGAATGATTCTTCGAGAGTACATCTGATTTGGCAGGTGAGTGGTTCATTAGAGCAGGTACATTTTGGCAAACTTATTGTGCGGGGAAGCTCTTCATTTCCCTTTGCTAATTTAATGCGTGAAATGGCCTTTAAAGAAGGAGATATCTGGAACCAGGAGCGATTAAGAGAATCATTGTCTCGATTAATTGGTCTTACTATCTTTGATTCTGTTTATTTATATCCTCATGAAGTGGATAAGCCGGAGCACTCAAAAATAGTGATTGCTAAAGTTATTGCTGATGATCCTTTTGAAATTCGCTTGCGGTTTGGTTTCCAGCAAGTTAGTCAGACGTTTCTTGCTTTTCGTAAGGGAACAACCTATAAATTAGGCGGTTCATTTTTGTATAAAAATCCTACTCAATCTGCCGATGTTCTTTGCCTCGAGGGAGATATAACTCGATTTTATAGAAATATATCTGGTTCATATCAGCGTCCTTGGTTGGCTCATTACCCTGTTCGAACCACCCTAAAAGGTTATACAAACAAGTATATTCAGCCTCTTTTTATTGGAAGTGATAAATCTCTTTATCAGGCAACCCAGCAGGGATTTTTGGTAGGTTTGCGTCGGCGCTGGCCCTTTCTAGATATAGGAATTACTCTTGGAAATGAATGGATGGAGACAAATCATTTATCAAAGGAGCTTGCGTATGCCATTAATTTTGAGCCGGCATTAATCGATAAGAAAATACCTTATGTTTTTATAGAACCCGACATTGCCCTTAATTCTTTGGATAATCAGTTAAATCCCACCCGGGGATTGTTGACTATTTTTTCAGCAAAATTGATGATTCCCTGGCAACGTCTTCAGCCCTCTCAAGGATTTTTGAAGCTTCTTTTTGATCAATCATTATTTTTTCCTTTTACTGATCGTGTAGTACTCGGATTTAGATTTAGATTTGGTCATATTTTTAATAAAGATTTTAATCACATTATGCCTCCGGAGCGCTTTTACTTGGGGGGACAAAATTCAATTCGTAGCTATGAACCTGATTTTGGGCCTCCGTTAGGTATTTGTATAGACGAAGATGGCAAAAAGCAGCTGGTGCCTCGCGGAGGCAGATCGGTTCTTGCCATCAATTTTGAAGCTCGGTGCATTGTTTGGCGTGCTTTAAGTATTGTGCTTTTTCAAGATTTAGGAACGCTTATTGACCCTTTGGGAATTCATGGGTCGTTTGGGCACCTGATTGCGGGTAGTGGCTTTGGGTTGAGATACAATACGCCCATAGGCCCAGTACGATTTGATATAGGGTGGAAGTGGAAAAAGTATTACCCCGAGGAATCTTCTTATGCGTGGTTCTTAACCCTGGGCCATGCATTTTAATGTGAAACTATCATTTCTTCTTTGGATGTATTTGTCCCAGCATGAGTCGGATGACTAGTTTTTCCCTACCACTCATCTTCGTTCTGGTTAAAATCATATTCCTCTGTCTGTCTTCTTTGATACTCAACAAGTTTGCGTTCTTGATCTGCTATAATAGAGCGCAAAGTCTCTCTAGTTTTTGCATCGTCCGGTGCTTGTTGTAAATACAAGTTTTCTAAGAATTGAAGATACTCAATAGATTGAGAAAACTCATTATCCTGAACTGAAACCTGTATAATCATTTCAATCGCTAACTTAATTAATGCAGGATTACTCTTTTTTTTACTAACAATGAGTGTTTGGAGAATATGATTTAGACTGTAAAGCAACTGAGTTGAATCGATTAGATCAGAAGACTGGGCCAATAATTGAGCATAATCAAAAGATTTTTTAAGTGTATGAATGATTAGGGTATCGGATAAAGAATCTGGCTCGCGTTCTAGTAAACTTAGTGCTGAATTTAATAGCCTAGTGTTCTTATGTAGCGGCAATAAATCAACTTCAATAAAATTTTTAAAAATAAGGGAAATGATTGGGTGTAAGATTTCTTTTTGGTGGTGGCTTAAGTAGTTTTTAGATAATAAAACCTTCACCAAGGTAAACAATTGGGGTGATATTTCTATGGTACTATTATAGGCTCGGTCAACAAGACATTTCAAAGCATACTCTCCTGGTAACGTACCATTATTTGTAAGATTAAGCAGCAAAAACATTACTGAATGATCCATGGTCTCTTGTTGGTACAGATCATCCCATAGGTATTTGGTTATAAATTGTTCTACTACAGGCAATAATTGAGGAGTTCTCTCAAGCAATTTATTAATAAGCTCACTTACACTCGATGTCCATGGAGAAAGCTTTATAAGTTTGATGATTGCATCATAAAATGTCTCATAATCTTTGTTCGTTTTAAGTATATTTTTTTTTATAAATGCTTCTAGGACCTCATAAGCTTTTTGGGGGTCAGATGACTTAATCAGTGTTTCCAGAGCTTCGTCTTGTATGCGTTGCATGAGATAGGGTGATCGGTTTGGAGAAACCAAAACATTCAGCATCTCCATTGTCCGATTAGAGTCAGGTTGACTTTTGGCTAAATTAAAAATAAGCAACTCAATGTTGTGATTGATAGATAGGTGAGCTGAGATGTTCCGAATTAATTTTGATGCATAATCGGGGTTATAGAGGGGCAGCGCAAATAAGGCAGCGTATTTTTGGGGAGAGGTTAACCTAGAGAAAAAAGGTGTATTTATCAGCAAAGAATCATCTAATAAGTTGGCCAGGAGTAACGTTTTGCTGAGGCTCAATGCTGACAGAGTGCTTTTTGCAATATTATTATTTTTTAACGCAACATTCTCATTTTGAAGTTGCATTAAGTATTGTCCGTGGATTATATAGGTAGAAAAAATATTTTTTAATAGCTTGCCTCCCAATTCTGGCAATGGTAGCGTTACAATAGAATGAATTGTTTTTTCTCCTTCTTGATCAAGTGCATCGATATCAAGACCTTCTTCTTGTTCTTCAGTACTTTCTGTGAGCGCATAATAGCCTTGCATATTGAGTTTTTCGCAGAGCTTAGGAAAATAATGAGCAACAAAATCAGGACGTAACGCTTCTTGGCCTATATCATCAAAAAGATGCAGATCCAGAATATGATTGAAGACAATAATTAAAGTTCGCACTGAAGGTCGCAATTCAAAGCATGCCTGATCTGTAGCGGTAATAACCTCATAGCCCATAGCTTCATAATTTTTTTGTAATCCAGGATCTTCAATGCGGATGAATCCTTGCGAATCTGCAGCTCGGGTTTTTACGACGCCAGCTTTGTCGGCTGATTTCAGGTACGGAACATAAGGAATGTTAGAAACCAAGGCCGTCCAGGTGTCATGATCATTAATGTTTTGGAAGAACGAATCTAAATGTTGATGAGCTTGAGGGCTGAATTCAATCTTAAAGCGTTTTTCTAGAGTGTGCATGCTATATTTTCCGCTTTCTAAGTCATAACTCCAGCTTCGAGCAGCATTGGCAATGCTATTTTCTTCGCAGTCGGGAAAAGTGAAAGTGGCGCCTGTCGGTCCCCAGGGTTTATAGGTGGTGTTTGCATAGCCCAGAAGCGCAGGAAATAATCGAGATTTTACGGCATAAAAAAGAGCCGAATCCAATTTTTTTTCTATTATGGCGGGATTGTTTACAAATTCGTCTTGCAGAATCTTTTTGGCATCCAATGGCGGAATAATTTTTGGCAGTTCAATAGTTTCAGGCAATTCAAATTTTTGCTTCAGAAGTTTGCCAAGGTGCTCATAATATTTTTGGAAAGCTTGTCGCAGTGTGTATCGGCTAACTTCGATATCTTCATGCTGGCTGCAGGTATTTTCTAATGCTTTGTATAAAAATCCTAACCAAATAGCATGCACGAGGCCCTCAGGATACAGGGCATCTGAATTGATTGGATTACATTCTTTGAGAGCTCCAGTGACAATTGTAGCAAATTCATGAGGAGAAATTTTAAGAAATTTATCGGGATAAAGTTTCAGCAGAGCTTGAGCAGAATTGACCCAGGGGGCCAATTCTAATTGAGCCTTTTGATAGGCAATGAAGGCATCTTGGACTGCAGTTGCTTCTGATGGCCAGCCCCGGCGAGGTAAAAAGGAGATTGTGCCGATCTGAACAGCAACGTATAAGCATGCTCCAGGATTTGGGGGTTATTAGTTAGTGCAAAATTTTTTTGAGCTCTAGTAAGGTTTTTTCTTGCGGTGGTGATGGCTCGTTTGTTTACGGTAGCTTTTTTTTCAAATTCTTTGATTTCTTGCTCTAATGTTTCTGCTGCTTGGTCAATATTTTTCTTAAGGCCGCTTAATTTATCCAAACCAGCAACAAGTTCAGCAACCAACGTTGCTATTTCTGGTGCAGCAGTGGGACTATCAGGTTTGATGTTTTGCGTTATATCAAAATCGCTAATAGAGGTAGATCCAGCAATCTGATGAAAAAGAATGCGGACGAGCTTAGTGACATTGTCAGTTTTTTCTGGATCATAGCCGATGATTTTGCGTCCTTGGGCATCGCGACTTTCTGTTGGATGAAAATTGGCAAACCGATAAAAATTATAGAGCCAATTTAGTTCCCAGAGAATGGCGCCATTGATAATTGAATATTTTTTATAGTCGGAGGGGACGACTTGCCATGTTTGATCAACAACATTTAAGAGGGCTGCTTGTGTGTGCCCGATAGGAAGGAAGCTTAACCATAGGAATAGAATTAGTCGTTTTAAAGGCGTATAATTTTTTTTCATGTTTGTTCTTCTATATTTTGAAGATTTTGTTCCAATTTTTGAATAGTTTCTGCTAGGGGTATCGTAAGTTCATTGGGCTGAATAAGGTTAGCTTGTGCTTCTTTTAAAAGTGAAATTACTTTGGTGAGGTGAGGTGGGGAGAAAGTAATATACTCCAGGTTACTTAGAGTGGTTTCCAAGGAGTCAGCCAAATAAGGATCAGCTGTATTAATTTCTTCAAGGAGTAGCTTAAGTGCCAACAATTTGAGAGAAATGCTGTGTGTTTGATTGAATAAAGGCTGGAGCGTATTAGCGAAGATAGCTGCATTCAGACCTTCTCTATCATTTTTTTCCCGCACTATTATTTTTGTTGCCCAGTCCAAAATTTCATTTTCGTTAAACCAATTGCGAGAGTGAGGTAACAAATTTAAAGCTCGCTTTGGAAGATTGTGCGGATCTGCGGTGCGAAATGCTGCTTCAACTAAATAGTGCACCTTGTTTTTTTGATCATTACTAAGTTGGCTAAAAGTTTCTTCTTTACTCAGATTTATTAACGTGTCAAAAAAAGCGTCTGACTGACTAATAGCTGGATTACTGTTGTAAGCTTGAAGAATCAGGTTAATAATTTCTGCAGCGGTAAGAGAATGTTGTTCGCTACGCATATCTTGATTCACAATATTTAAAATATCTTGTTGGTAAGATGGCTTTTCAATGTTCTTGAATAAGAATGTTTTAATAAGATCAGTTTCCAGATTTTTCTGTAAAAAATCCCTTACCTGAAAGGGGATGAGATCTTTTTTTTGCCCTATTTGCTGGAGTGTGGCATTGACTGCCTTTCTGATAAAATCTAGTTGTCCAAGGTGGGGGTCATTTTTTTGTTGTTTTGCGAATTGAATTAGAATATCATGAGCAGTATTTTCGGAGCTAGTTGCGAGTGCTTCTAGTGCTATATCACTTACCCTGCTGACTAGCGCGGGACTTAATTGTTTTAAACTGCTTAATTCATTAAGAAGAACTAGACGGCTGTCAATATCAGTTTTGCTTAAAGCTAAGTTAACCAGGAAAGAATTGAGATGGGGATGTTCTAAGTCTATATAGCTTTCTATATCAAGCCTATAATCTTGCTTAGATAAGGGCAAAATAAAAAAGCTAAAATATTGTTGAATTGGCGTCAAACTTATGTTCTGAAGTAGCCACTCCTTTGGGCGAGCCCTGAAAATCTCTTTTGCTACTAATACGCTGCCAAGCGGACTTTTTTCCAAAAAGAGAGTTTGTCTGTTTTTGAAACTTTTACCGCCCGGGATATCTACAGAATAGGTACCATGTTTAAAGCTCGTGAAAAAAATGTTTTTTAATGGTTCAAGGCTTAGTTCAGCTACCGTTGTTTTTAGAATAGAATAGATAGCTGTATTCTCCTTTTGGTCAATCTCGTCAAAATTAATATTCTCATCTTGCTTTTGAGCATTTATGCTGCGAGCTAAATATCCTTCCATAAGCAACGCTTTACTTAATTTAGGAAAATAATGCGTAACAAAATCAGCGCGTAATGCTTCTTGTCCTACATCATCAAAAAGTTGAAGATCAAAAACGTAATTGAGAACAATAATCAACGTTTTGACCGAAGGGCGTATTTCATAACATATTTCGTTAGCAGCGGTAATAATCTGATACCCTCGAGCTTGATACTGAGAAATCAATGAAAGGTTATCTTCAACCCGCATAAAGTCGTGGCCGTTTTTTGCCAATTTCTTAATATGTCTTTCTGAATTGGTTGCTTGAATATAAGGAACATAGGGGATATTTGATAGAAGTTTTGCCCAAAGAGCGTGATCGTTAATATTTTGAAAACAGGAAGCTAGGCGTTGCTGAGCTAAAGGGCTTAGCTTGAGATTAAGGCGTTGAGTTAAGGTAGGAATCTCATTTGTTCCGCTAGCAAGATTATAGCTCATAACAAAAATAAAATTAGCAAAACCATTCTCCATGCAATCGTTAAAAGGGCAATTAGGACCGCTGGCGCCAAAAGGTTTATAATCAATATCGAATGAAGTAAGAAGCGGTGGGAGCAACCTATATTTTATGGCATAGAAAAGGGCAGAATCTAACTTTGTTTCTATCATTAGGGGATTATTTACAAATTCCTCTTGCAAAATTTTTGCGGCAGCCAGCGGGGGAATAATTTTCAGCAGTTCAATGGTTTCGGATAATTCAAGCTTTTGCCCCAGCAGTTTTCCAAGATGCTCATAATATTTTTGGAAAGCTTGTCGCAGTGTGTATCGGCTAACTTCGATATCTTCATGCTGGCTGCAAATGTTATTCAGCGCTTTGTATAAAAAGCCGAGCCAAATGGCGTGCACTAAGCCCTCAGGATAAAGAGCGTCCTGATTGTTCGGATCGCACTCCTTGAGAGCACCTCCAACGATTGAAGTAAATTCATGCGGAGATACTTTGAAGAACTTGTCAGCATGAAGTTTAAGCAGCGCTTGAGTGTGATCGGTCCAATGGGACAGGGCAGTCTGTGCTTGCTGGTAGGCAGTGAAGGCATCCTGAACTGCAGTTGCTTCTGATGTGCCAGCTCCGGCTAGGTAAAAGGGAGACTTTGCCGATCTGAACAGCAACATATAAGCATGCTCAAGTTTTTTAGGATCATTTGTCGCTTCAAAATTTTTTTGAGCCGTAGCAAGGTTTTTTCTTGCGGTTATAATAGCTCGTGCGTCTGCTATAGGATTTTTTTCAAATTGTTCAATTTCTTGCTCTAAATTATTTTTTGTTTGAGCAATACTCTCTTTAAGGGTGCTCAATCCCTCCAACCCAACAATAATCTCAGCAACAAGTTTTGCTATATGATGTGCTGCATCGGGGCCCTGAGGATTGATATTTTTGGTGATGTTAAAGTCAGTAGGCGCTGTAGAGCCAGCGACTTGGTGAAAAAGAATGCGGACGAGTTTGGTAACATTATCGGTTGTTGCCGGGTCATAGCCGATAACTTCTCGTCCGTGCGCATCAAGGCTTTTGGTTGGATTAAAGTTGGCAAAGCGATAGAAATTATGAAGCCATTCTAATTCCCAGAGAATGGCGCCATTGGTGATCGAATACTTATTGGGAGCTATTTGCCAGGTCTTATCAATAACATTGAGGAGGGCTGCTTGGAGGGGGGGAGTGGGCAAAAAGCTTAAAAAAAGTAAGACGATAGAGCTGCAGCTATACATGATCCTCATACTATTTCCCTCTTTTTAAGTAAAATCTCTATCAGGATTTATAATATCAAAAAAGAGAGAGGTATTGGAATGATTTTAATTATAATAGTTCTAGGAATGATGTGGAGTGAGAGACGTTTTTTATTTTTTTTGTCGATCGGATGACGATTGATTGTAGAGATTTAGGTAATTTTGCGCCGAATTACCTTGTGAATCGCGGAGATGAGGATCACCTTTTAGGTCTTGGGTTATCTTTAATAATTGTTTTAGCCTGTTTATTTGTTGAAACGATAGGCTGTTTTTTTCGGACCCTGCAAGCTGCCATGCTAGAATGTTTAAGATGTTCTGATGCTGCTTATTGCATAGGTTAATTCCTTCTGTGGAGGCAAGAAATGGTAGAAGAAGGGTTGCTACCTTATAATTCTTTATGCAAACCGCTATATGAGTTGGAGTATTTCCTGTCTTACTATTTTTTTGTATAAAAATATCAGGATTAAATCTAAAAAATAAGTTAAAAAATGTTTGCACGGGATCAGTATGGCAATTTGGGATATTTTGTGATTGGAGGTGTCGTTGGCAGGCTGCCTGCCACGTGCTGTAATTAAGAACAAGATCCTCAAGAAGTGAAGAATTATGTGAAGAAAGCCGAACACCCCGCTTGAATAATATTTGTGCGTCAGCCAAATTTCCTTCCCAAATAGCTTTGCGAAGTTCAGTTTCTAAAGCTGAATCGCCCTCCAGGGACTTTAAATGAATATCGAGATGTCCAAAATATTTTTCCTCATTGTGGTTATTATAAGTTTGCTGGTGCACTGGAGGTATAAAATAAGAGGAACGCGGAAGAGAAGTATCTTGAGAATGAAGGCTCAAGATATTTGGCCACCAGTTTATTATCACCAAGAACATTATAATTTTTATCATAGAAAACTTTTAGGTGAATACTATTTTATATATGAGCATTCTTTATTTGGGCATTTTAACTCTATTATACCCTCTTTGTCGACTTTTTTAAGTAAATAAGGTGATTTACATAAAGGACAAGGGGTTTCTTCTATATCTCCAGAAATAGTAAAGCGACATTTAGGATAGTTACTACATCCCCAAAAGGCAGAACCGCGCCACATACGCTTGATAAGATCTCCTGCGCCATCCAGTGGGCATTTAAATGAAGCTTTTGTTTGTTGAATATAGCGACATTTGGGGTAGGCCGAACAAGCTATAAAAGAACCAAATTTTCCGTTCATTTGACGAAGAGGACTGTGACAATTAGGGCACAGTTCCGTGAGTAAGATTGGTTCTGCCGCTTTCGTTAGTTCAATTTTACCCTCTTGCGTGCGCGTGAAATTACTTGTAAAAGTGCATTCTGGAAAGCCTGGGCATCCTACAAAAGGACCGCTTTTTCCGAAACGAATAACAAGTTTGTGCTTGCCGCAGTTGGGGCAGTCAATATCGGTTGGTTCAGCCGATTTTTTAGCTTGGCCCATGAATGTTTCTAAATTTTTTTGAAAAGCAGTATGAAAAGCTCGAAGTACATCATCTCGTTCTATTGAACCTTGAGCAATTTTATCCAGATCCTCTTCCATCATAGCAGTAAATTTGGTGTCCATGATTGCTGGCAGATTCTCTTTGAGCATAGTGGTGACAGCGATGCCAAGTTCTGACGGAACAAATTTCTTTTTCTCCAGCTTTGTATAATCGCGAGCCTGAATAGTGTTGAGAATGGTAGCATAGGTACTTGGTCGGCCAATACCCTCTTTTTCCAATTCCTTAACCAAGGAAGCTTCGGTGAAGCGCGGAGGAGGTTGCGTAAAATGCTGTTTTGGATCAATTTTTTTAGTGATGACTGGGTCTTTTTCTTTGATACCTTGAGGGATTTTAGTTGATTCTTCTTCCTCTTCCTGGGGTTCAGTATAGACCTTTAAAAACCCATCAAAAATTAATGTAGAGCCAGTAGCTCTAAAAAGAAATTTACCGCCCTCAATGGTCACTTGTCGTTGAGCAAATTCGGCAGGCTTCATTTGACATGCGACAAAACGTTTCCAAATAAGTTCATATAGTTTTGCTGCGTCAGCAGGTAGATAGCGTTTTACGGATTCCGGCGTTATGGCAATATCAATTGGCCTAATAGCTTCGTGCGCGTCCTGCGCCTTATTTGCTTTGGCATACATAATTGTTTTAGGGGGCAAATAGTTTGCACCAAATTCATCTTGAATGTAGGTACGCGTTTGTTTGAGAGCAGTGTCAGAAATTCGAAGAGAATCAGTACGCATATAGGTAATGAGCGCTACTGGTTGTTGAGGATCCTCAAGTGGTATGCCCTCATAGAGTTTTTGCGCCGTTTGCATGGTTTTTTTGACGGGAAAGCCGAGGCTATTGTAAGCCGCTTGTTGCAAGGTGCTCGTCATAAAGGGGGGAGCAGCATTTTTTAATCTTTTTTTATCCTGAATAGAGGTTAGTTTAAATTCGTTTTTTTGAATTTGCGTCACAACTTCTTGAGTACTGGCTTGATCGGCAAGCTCAATCTTTTTTTTGCTTATGCTGATCAGCGGGGCAATAATAGGCCCATTTGTATGTTCAAAAGTGCCCGTTATAGACCAATATTCCTCAGTTTTAAATTCCTTGATTTCCTGTTCGCGTTCACAAATAAGTTTAAGTGCAACCGATTGCACGCGGCCTGCTGAAAGCCCCTTTGCTATTTTACGCCATAAAATTGGTGAGACTTCGTAACCTACCCAGCGGTCAAGAACGCGGCGTGCTTGCTGAGCAGCCACTTTTTTTTCATCAATCTTTGCTGGATGGTCGACGGCTTCCAAAATGGCCTGTTTTGTAATTTCGTTAAAAGTAATGCGATGAATTTTTGATGGATCTTTTATTACCTGCTTGATCTCTTGGCCAATGTGCCAGGCAATAATCTCACCTTCGCGGTCAGGATCAGGAGCTAAAAAAACGCTGTCAGCAGTTTTTGCTTCCCGGCAGATATCGTTAATCACTTTTTGCTTATTTTCCAAAACAACATAGTGTAGATCGATGCTACCATTGATGGTGATGCCCAGTTCTTTGGTGGGCAGGTCCTTAATATGGCCAATGGTGGACATAATTTTAAACTCACCTCCCAAAAATTTTGAGATGGTCTTTATCTTGGCGGGTGATTCTACAATTAATAGCTTTTTCATACTCTGATACTAACAGGACTAAATAAATATTTACTTTATGGTTGTAACCCATTATCTAATTTTGTAAAGTCTTTTATGAGTTACTCGTATATTTATAATAAATCAAATAAATTCAAAAAGTCAAACTTTTTTTAATACAAGCTCCAGGAGGGCATATTGAAGGCATTTTTTTTCATTCTCGATGCGCATTTAAAATTTTTGGGCTCCTCGTGGGTGGAGGGGCTGAAGATGCTTTTTGTACCACGGACTCTCTGGCTGTTTGTTCAGGCAACGGCAAATATTTGCTTGCGGACCTATAAAAACATGTGGCCCTTAATAGGGGTATATGGTATTCGTTTTTTTCCAGATGGATTAATCATTGTTTGGATAGCGACGGCACTTTGTTTTATTGCGATGGTTCTTAGTCCGGGAATTTTTTTTGCCCCTTCCTTTTTTAATGTTGCTCTTGATGCTGCTGGGGTGGTGTTACCAAACAGTTTGTATCTTTTTAGCAGCCCGACCCAGCATTCAAATAAAAGACCGAAGCTATTTTCGATCCTATTGGCGGCATTGCTTTCTTTTCATAATTTTAGATTTACTCTGTTGGCGACTATCTATGTTAATGAAAATATTAGTAATTATTCTTGCTTCACCAGATGCTTTGAATTTTAAGGTTTCACAGCTTAAATTTTTAGCATTTTTTCTAAGTTTATTAACAGTAGGACCAATTTTTTTACTCGGTTCTTTAGTGACACTTTTTTGGTTGGATGTTCATTTTTCAGTGAAAAATATTTTCTTGAGTCTTTGGCGAGCGGTTAAGATGTTTTATTATAACGCCCCGCTTCTATTGATTTTATTCGCATGGCAATTGCTGATTGCTGTAGTTTATAGCATTATTTTTTATGGATTAATACATTCTAGTATGCAATTTTTAGCGAGGCTGATGATTGTCAAAACGTTGCTTGCAATTGTTGTGTTTCTTATGGGACCTGCTTTATTCATCCCGCTTCTTATCGCGCCTTTTGTGGTGGTCTATGTCAAAAAGGTTAATGAACAAAGGGGACTTTATTTTTGAAGAACCGCTGATGGAAAATTAATGGCAATTTTTTTTGAAAATTACGGCTAATTATTCAATGTATGAGCTTCCCAAAAAAGCAATCAATTTTAATCAAGAAATATAAACTTTAATATTTTGTGTTTCTTGATTAAAATTGAGCTGAAATTATTTTTCACTATGAAACTACGTAGGAGATATTGGTGATTTCTCAGATTATTTTTCAAAAGACACACGCTTTGAGTTTGATAGTTGGTGTAAGTGTTGCGTTGACAGTTCAGTGTCAGGCAATGGAACGTGATAATTATCAAAAATTGCTCCCTATAATTTGCACAAAACCTGAATATTCCTTTGGCAATCTGGCTGTAGATAGCATTGAGGATGCTAAACCGGAGGAAAATATTAAGAAAATTGGCCAAAAGGTTGCGTGGAAGAATAATTATTTATTAATTTCAAGCCCTTGGATGGATGCCAATGGAAA